>SDBV01010365.1_pt1 | contig 12221 bp, 4 predicted proteins | sample 2277081 | NCBI WGS metagenome assembly SDBV01 (sample SAMN10402039, study PRJNA504765) | marine sediment metagenome | isolation source: marine sediment core GS10_PC15, 223 cmbsf | place: Arctic Ocean: Southern Knipovich Ridge | collected 2010 | reverse complement strand
ACGACGAGCAACGAAGAGATCGGCCGCGATCCCCATCGGCCCGAAGGGTTGCGGCGCCATGGCCCCGTCTTCGTTGTTGCCGCTCCTCGGTGATGGAGAGACATCGCCGTCGTCACGGCGCCTAGAATCCGGGGCCATGGCGCTCGCAACGGACCACGCTGGGGGCTCCGGCCGGGCCTCGTGGGGCGCGGAGTCGTACTTGATAGTACGTCGAGCCTGCCGAAGCGAGAAAACACCGCTGGGTGCGGCGCATCGCCGGCCGCAGCAGAAAGCTGGTGAGATACGCGGGCTAAGCCTTCAGTCGGTTTCTAATGCGTAGGCGAAATCGGGATAGTCCGGGCTGTCCTCGACCAGGAAGATGTGACAGGTTTCACAGTCCATCGGTATCGTGTGCTCGCCGTCGGAGGTCGACATCTCGTCATCATGGCACCGCCAACACCCGGGGAAATCGTCGTGTCCTATGTTGTTGGGATGGGTTTCCCAGTTGGTGTCCATGGCCGGGAACACGATCTTGCCGTAGGCCTGAGCGGCCCACTCGGCGCCTCGTGCCACGAGCTCTGGATCTCCGGCCACGAGCTCGGGGTAATCGCTCGCGTAGAAATCGGCAACAGCTTGCTGAACCGCGGCCATGCCTGCTGCGTGGGATTCGTACTCACCTTCTATCGCCTCGATGGCCTGGCGCTTGTAGAAGGGCAGATCAATGAGGTCCGGATGGGTGTCGATGATCCAGTCCATCGCCTTGGCCGGCGGATGGAATGTGTGAGTTGGCCGGTTATGGCAATCGATGCAGTCCATGATTCGGGCCGCGTCTCTCGTCGCCTGCGGCGGCAGCTCGTCGCCGTCGCGGCCATAGACGCGGGTTTCGCCGTCTGCGGTGGTGAGCTCGACCCAGACGATTTCCTCGCGGCTCTCGTCGGAGGAGACGAAGCGGATGCGGTTGTCGGAGTAGATGTGCCACCAGTGGATCCCACCGGCGCGTCCGATGTCGAGGCTGCCGCCTCCGGTGCGCAGCAACATCGCCGTGTACGAGGGGGTGTTCTCCTCGTCGGTGCCGTATCTCGAGAAAATCCGCAGCTTGTCGCCGTGGTGCTTGTTGGGCCAGTGGCACTGCTCGCAGGTTTCACGCGCCGGGCGCAGGGTGTGGAGCGGGGTTGTGATGGGGTGCTCATACGTGCCGAGAGCGGTGTGCCAAACCTGGCGCAACCCGTCGAGCTTGGACTTCACGAACCACGATGCGCCGGGGCCGATATGACAGTCGACGCAGGCCACTCGGGAGTGGGGTGAGTTCTGGTAGGCGGTGTACTCCGGCTGCATGATCGTGTGACAGGTCGTGCCACAGAACTCAACGGTCTCCATCTCCTCGATGGCGAAGAACGAGGCCGCGCCGAGGATAACCGTGTTGAGGGCGGTCATGATGATGACGATAGTCGCGAAGCGACGCATATTGGGATCGTTGAAATCGAGCTTTGGAAAGGTCGTGAGCTCTTCCTCGGTGGCCCCTTCCTTGATGAGCTTGCGGCGACGCCGCCACATCCCGATGGGAATCTCGATCAGACCGAGGACGAAGATCGCGGGAAGAAAGACGTACGCGAAGAGCCCGATGTAGGGGTTATCGAGACCTCCCCACAGCTGGGCGATGAGGAAGACAATGATCAGGAGGCCCGATAACGTCGTGAGCACGAGCCCGGCGATCGTGAGGCCGTTGTTTGCGTAGTTGAATAGCCTCCCGAAGAACTTCCGCCGATCACCAGTTGTCGCTGCCATGTCTGCCATCTCCCTTCGATTCGGATCTCCTGATCGCAAATCGCGGCGATCCTATCATTCCATCTAAAAAATGGACAACTCTTTCAATCCTACTGGTGAGAAGAGCGGGCTAGCATGTTCGCTATGATGATCTGTCTCAATATCATGTAGATTTCTGATCTTGAATATTTCGTCACATAAAGATACATTGCAGCCAGTTTCGCGGATGTCCGCGTATGGAGGAGAGCATGGTGTCGCGTCCTGAGGCACACGGTGGGGGTCGAACGAGGTGGCTGGCGACGATCGCCGGCGTCGCGCTGGCGACTTTAATCTTCGCAACGCCTGCGACGGCGCAGGGTAACGACGATTGCCTGATGTGCCACGAGGACCCGGAGCTCGTGGGCGAGCGCCACGGCGTCGAGATCCCGGTCTTCGTCGATCCCGAGCTCTTCTCCTCATCGGTTCACGCGGATTTTGGGTGCATCGACTGCCACATGGACCTCGACGGCGTGGAGCTGCCGCACGACGAGGAGCTCGAGGCGATCGACTGCGCGATGTGCCACGACGACGTGGCGGAGGAGCTCGCGGCGGGCCCACACGGAGCGTGGGCGGAGGATCCGGGATCGCCCGCCGCAAAATGCATCAATTGTCACGGCTTACACAACGTGCTGTCGCCGGACGACCCGGCGGCGCCGGTGAGTTCCGCGCGTTCTGAAGAGCTCTGCGGCCGCTGCCACGTGAGGGAGCTGCGTCAGGTCGCCAAGAGCCCGCACGCGCGCAGCGCGGACAACGGACCGGCCGCGAGCTGTGTCAGCTGTCACTCCGGTCACGCCGCGAAACCGCCGCAGGGCGAGCAGGAGGAGGTCGCGATCTGCGGAACCTGCCACGTGCGGCAGGCGGCCGAGCACCGGCGGAGCATGCACGGTCGGGCGGCGGCCGCGGGTGACGAGCTGGCGCCGAGCTGCGTAACCTGCCACAAGCACCACGCGATCCTGCCTCACACCAACCCCGCCTCGCCGACATCCACGATGAACGTTCCTCTTCTCTGCGGGCGGTGCCACCACGAGGGAACGGAGGTATCCGAGACCCACGACATTCCCCAGGACCGGATCCTCGAGAACTACTCGCTCTCGATTCATGGTGAGGGTTTGTTCAAGAAAGGGCTGTCGGTCACCGCGGTCTGCACCTCGTGCCACACCTCGCACGACATCCTCGAACACACCGATCCCCTGTCGAGCATTCACCGTGACAACGTCGCCGCCACCTGCACGGTCTGCCACTCGCGCATCGAGGAGGTGCACGTCAAGATCGTGGAGGGGCGTCTGTGGGAAGAGCAGCCGCACCAGATCCCGTCCTGCGTCGAGTGCCACCAGCCACACAAGATCCGCCGGGAGCTGCTGACAGCCCTGGGCGCCGCGAACCGCAACTGCATGCGCTGCCACTCCGATCCCGAGCTCGAGATGGAGCGCGACGGCGAGCCGGTCTCACTGTTCGTTGACGAGACCGCGTACGACATCGCCTCCCATGCCGGAACGGCGTGCGCCCAGTGTCACACGCAGGTGACCCCATCGCACGAGCGGGCCTGCGACACGATCACCCGGCCCGTGGACTGCAGCACCTGCCACGCAGAAGTCGTGCAGAAGTACAGCCTCAGCATCCACGGTTCTCTCTCCTCGGCGGGTGACCCCGATGCGCCGGTGTGCCTCGACTGCCACGACAAACATGCGACCGAGAGCAAGCGCCTACCGACCTCTCCGACCTATCCCCGGAACGTCCCTGATCTGTGCGGAAGGTGCCATCGCCAGGGGGAGAAGGCCGCAACCAGGATCGAGTCGGAGATCGCCGACATTGTTGGCAGCTACAAGATGAGCATCCACGGCAAGGGGCTGATCGAGGCCGGTCTGGTGGTCTCCGCGACCTGCACCAACTGCCACACCGCACACAGTGAGCTTCCCGCGGACGACCCCGACTCGTCGGTTAACAGCGCCCACGTGGCGGAGACCTGCGGCACCTGTCACCACGGTATCGAGGAGATCTTCCGCACCAGCGTGCACTGGCCAGGGAACACCGAGACCGACCGCGAGCTGCCGACCTGCGAGAGCTGTCATACCTCGCACACCATCTCGCGCACCGACGCGGCAGGCTTCCGCCTGGCGATGATGAACCAGTGCGGACGCTGCCACGAGAGCGAAGCGGAAACCTTCTTCGACACCTACCATGGCAAGGTCTCCCGGTTGGGTTCGGAGGGCGCGGCCAAGTGCTATGACTGCCACGGCACCCATAACATCCTGCCCCCGATCGATCCCAACTCCTCCTTGAGCCACGACAACGTGGTGGACACCTGCGCCAAGTGCCACCCCGGCGCGCACCGCAAGTTCGCCGGCTCCCTCCCCCACGCCACTCACCACGATCCCGACAAGTATCCCTTCCTCTTCTACTCCTTCTGGTTCATGACCGCGCTACTGGCGGGCACGATGACCTTCGCCATCCTCCACGCCCTGGCCTGGTTGTGGCGGCTGCTGCGCACTCGTGACAAGTGGGTGATGCACAAGGAGGCGCCGCAGGAGCGACTGTACGAGAGGTTTTCCCTCACCCACCGGCTGATGCACCTGACGATGCTGCTGTCCTTCTTCACCCTTGCCCTGACCGGCATGACCCTGAAGTTCTCGTACATGGGGTGGGCGACCGTGCTGTCGCGGATGCTGGGCGGTTTCGCCACGATGGGTGTCTTGCACCGGCTTGCGGCGATCGTGCTCATCGCGCTCTTCATATTCCATCTGACAAGGGTCTGGAAGGGGCGCAAAGAGTCCGGTAAGTCCTGGTTTGCCTATATCTTCAGCACGAACTCGCTGATGTTCAACCTGACCGACATCCGCCAGATCTGGGAGTCGATCAAGTGGTTCTTCGGGCGCGGTCCGCGCCCCCACTACGGCCGCTTCACCTATTGGGAGAAGTTCGACTACTTCGCGGTCTTCTGGGGTGTTTTTATCATCGGGTCGACCGGGCTTCTCCTCTGGTTCCCCGTCTTCTTCACCCGGTTCTTGCCGGGGTGGGCGGTCAACGTCGCCACCATCATCCACTCTGACGAGGCGTTGCTGGCGGTGGCGTTCATCTTCACCATTCACTTCTTTAACACCCACTTCCGTCCCGACAAGTTCCCGATGGATCCGGTGATCTTCACCGGCCGCGTGTCGCTGGAGGAGCTCAAGCACGACAAGCCCGCCGAGTATGAGGAGCTGATGGCCAGCGGCACTATTGCCGAGATCGAGGAGCGATTGGTCGACGCCTTCCCGAAGGGGCTCGAAAAGGCGTTCAAAACTTTCGGCTTCATCGCCCTCGGCATCGGGCTGACCCTGATCGCGCTCATCGTTTACGCGATGCTGTTCGGATACCGATAGCGGCCATTATCGTTCCCGAGCTACGACGGGAGCAGGAGTTTCTGTCGGAGAATTCTCAGTTCTTAATTCTCAATTCTCAATGCTCGCCCGTCCTCGCGGGTCTCCTGGGACGGGGAGGGGAATTCAAAATTGAGAATTGAGAATTGAGAACTCCGAGCATCAGGCGCCCTCGTCCTCGTCAACCAGCGACTGAACGAGGCCGGCGTAGCGGCGTTCGACCGTAAAGCCCTTGCTGTAGAAGAACTGCGGCCGGAAGAAACCCGTAGTCAACGACCGGCAGCCGGAGGTCCGCAGACGGTTTCTGAGCTCCTCGATCAGTGCGCCGGCGATGCCGCGGCCCTGGAAGCCCTCGGCCACGACAATCTTGTCCATGTGCGCCGAGTAGGCGTCGGGCTGCTCCTCGTAGAAGAGGCCACCGATGAGGTTGCCGCGCTCACTGATCGCGACCAGGAACCGGTGCTCGGGTCGAAACTGGACTTGAAGCCTGGCGGCGAGGAAGAGCCGGTGGAGCCGCCCCACTTCCTTGGCGCTGAGTGCGTGGCGGATCCGGTAGGGGTTGCCGTCACCGTCCTCGAGGGTGACCACCATCTCGCTCTGTTGGGTGCCGCCGGGGGCTGCCGCCACATACTGAACATCGTCATCGGGCCTCAGGTAGGGGTAGGAGAGGCGGGCAAGGAAGTAATCCTCGTCGGCGCCGAGGGACAGGTGGGCGCGAAGGTCGGCGACCGCATAGCTGAGCTCGTCGGGAGCGAGCTCGGCGTTACGAAGCCGGGAGATGACCGACTCGAGACCTTCCGCCAGCACTTCGGAGGCATCCCTGAACACCGTTTCGCGGAAGAACCGCGCCCGCGCTTCCGGGTAGGCCGTCCGCAGCTCACCGACGTCGTAGGTCTCGAAGATCTCGTGCAGCGTCCGCCCACGTGCCGAGAGAGTAGCGTCGGGGTTGAGGCGGTCCCAGCGACGGAACCGCTTGGCCGCGAAAAACAGACGCCGTGGCAGAAATCCCCGCCGACCGACCGACTCCAGGAAGATCTCGAGGCGCTCCGCCATTTCTCGATCCTCGGAAGTTGCGCTCTCGAGGACGGTGCGGAGCTGCGCCGCGCCTTCTTGCTCGCCGATGATCTCGAGCACCGCCGAGAACAAAATGTCCCAGCCGGCGAGCCCGGCGAGCTCGGGGTGTTCGGTCTCGACGGGCTCGACGAAGATCTGCCGGAAGCTCCGCAGAATCGTCGGCAGCGAGTCGAACGGCGCCCGCGACGAGATCGACACCAGGCGCGCCCCGGTGTGGTAATCGTGCATCGGAACGATCACGTTTGCCGGGGTCGGATCGGCGACCACGAGCCTGCGACCGGTTCGATTCCAGAAGTCCACATACGCGCTCAGGGCCGCCCATGCGGCGAACGGCCACCAGCCCCGGACGCGCTCCGGGTCGTCGTGGTGTTTTGCGAGGCGGTTGACGGCGTGGTCGAGGGTCTCTCCGGGAATGAACTCCTCGGTCCAAAGGTCGTGTTCCGGCCAGGAGCCGCCGAAGACCTCGACCAGCGGCCCCAACCCACGCGTCTCGCTGCACACGATGAGCCAGTTGATCTCCTCCTGGGCATCCTCCGCGGGCAACTCGCGGTTGAGGTTGAGCGCGAGATCAAGCTGCTCCCGGACCCGGGTCCTGATCGCAATCCGAAACACCGACTTCCCGTGCGAGGTGCCGAGGTGTCGGATCCATACTCCGCCGGGGAGGATGTCATCGAGATGGACGACCTTCGGCGTGCCGCCAAACAAAAAGGAGGCCTCACGGATGATCGGCGTCGTTCGGAGCGCCTCGAGGAGTCGCCGCCTGGTGTCCTCGTCCACCTCGTCGGAGAAGGCGACGACGTCCTCCCACCTGTACTCGAGACCGGTTTCAGGATCGACCGCCACCCGAGAGGGCGTACCGAGCCATGCCCGGAAGCCTTTCGCCAGCTGCCGCTTGCCCTCGGCAGCCATCTCGCGCGCCGCCTCGTGGTCGGCGATCATCACCGCACGGGTGAAGAAGCCGCGCAGCCGCCGGTACTGGGTGGGGTGGGTTGCGCCATAGCTGGAGAGAAATTCGCACAGGGCGGGAAGCTCGGGATCGGTCTTGTTTGGCGATTTTTCGCATCGTTCCTCGGCTTCGTCAATGAAGGCGTCGATCTGCTCCGACCTGAGGTCGCGGTCCACCAGCACCGAGATCGTCTCGGGGTCGAGGAGGTTGTCTCCCCGGTCGAGAAAACTCGCGAGGGTCCGCCGGTACATCGGCTGCAGCTCCGCGGTCGCGAGGACCTGAAAGGCGCGACGCCGAACCGCAACCGACGGCAGTTCCGCGGCGCGTCTGAGGATGCGGAGCGTTTGATCGACCAAGTTGCTGTCCTCAATGTGGAGGAAGTGGTCGAGCACCTTGACAGCGGCGACCGCGTCTGCCCCGTCGTCCCCAGCCAGCAGCAGGGCCGCGCGGTGGAGGTCCATGACGTCGACCTCATGACGGCGAAGGAGCTCCGGCGCCGCCTGCCGCTCGGCCTCGTCGATCTTTCGAGTCCCGGTGCGGCGGATCCACTCAGCCGAGACTGTCCGCCGGCGACGGCTGTCGCGCTGGGTGGGCGAGAGGGGGGCGAAGTCCACCAGCTCGTCGTTGCCCAGCCAGAGTCTCGGGTTGGAGAGCAGATGGCCGAGGTCGATCGCGCGGCGGGTCGGGCGATAGAGGACCGATCCGATGCGCACCGCGTCGTCGGCCTCACGACGAATCGTCAAGGCGGTGCCGTGAGAGGTGAGCACGAGGCTCTCGCCCTCCACCCGCAACTCCTGGGAGGTGGTGCCCAGGGCTTGGAAAAACCAGTTGGGTACGGTGATGTCTGCGTCTCCTACCGTGAAAGTCTGGCGCCGATAGAGGAGCCGGATCTGGTCGGCGAAAGCCCGCTCGATGTTCTTCCGCCGGTACGTCCCCTTGGCGGTGAGCTCATCACGTTTGGCGTCGAAGTCGCGGTCGATGATGGCAAAGTCGACAATTCGCTCATACGGTGCGAGAAACGAGTTGGCGCTCACCACGAGTGATCGGAAGTGGGTCTTGAGCTCGTCCGGGCTCAGCATTGAGAGATCGAGCTCCTCGAAGTCCGGGTTGGGAAAGATCAGGGCGGTGTTGTACGGACGATGATCCCCGACCAGGAATATCCGGCCAACCGACTCGAAGTCGCGAAAGAGGTTTTCGATTTTTTGAGGGGCAATCGTCTCGCCGTGGATGTTCTTGTATATTTCCTTCTTTCGGTCGACGATTCGGAGGAAACCATCCTCGTCCCGCTCCATTAGATCGCCGGTATGGAACCAACCGTCAGAATCAAACGAGACGGTCCCTTCCGGCGGGTTGAGATACCCCTGCATAACGTATGGCCCGCGCACAATCAGCTCGCCGTCGTCGGCCAGGGCGAGCTCGATCCCAGGCAGGGCCGGGCCGAGAGAGTCCTCCTTGTATCTTCCGGGCGGCGTCATGGTGATCCCGCCGGTGCCTTCGGTCATCCCGAAACCGCTCATCAGCTCGACCCCGTTTCGCTGGAAGAAACGGAAGATCTCTGGGTCGAGAAAGCCGGCGGCAGACAGCCCCCACCGCAGACCAGGGCCGACGAATCGCCGCAGGGCGCTCTCGATCTCGGCGTCGTCAGCCGACATCACGTCCACCGTCTGGCGGACGAGATCATAGAGCTGCATCCACTTCATCGGGATGCTGATGAGAACCGTGATCCGCAACCGGCGCATCTGCCGGGTCAGGCTGTCGATGCTCGGGTTTTTGGCAAAGCAGTAGGTTGCACCCCAGAAGACGCAGCCGGTGAGCTCGAGGAAACGGCCGAAGGTGTGGAACAGGGGCAGGTAGCAGAGAAAGCGGTCGTCCTCGCCGATCTCGGGGAGGGCGAGAGCGCGTGCGAATCGCTTGAAGACGATGTTGCGGTGCGTAAAGCAGATGCCCTTGGGGGTGCCGGTCGTCCCCGAGGTGTACATGACGGTGGCGAGGTCGTCGATAGTTTGTTCGCGCCGCCGCCTCGCCAGCTCGGACGGCGTGGTCTCGGAGGATCTCGCAAGGAGGTGTTCGAATCCGATCACGTCGCGGCCGCCCGCCGCCGACGCCTCGATGGCGATGATCGGGCCGAGATCCGGTAGGCGGTCGCGCACATTGAGCACCTTCTGCAACTGCTCGGCGTCGGACACGACCAGCGCGCCGACCTTGGCATGCTCGAGGATGAACGCGACATCGGTCTCGGTGGCGGTCGCCGGCACCATGACGTTGACGATTCCGGAGCTCAGACACGCCAGATCCACCAGGGCCATCTCAAGGCTGTTATTGGACAGGATCGCCAACGGGCGATCGCCGGTGTCGGCAATGACCGCGAGAAGGCTTCGGGCAATGAGGTCGACCCGCCCGGCGGCCTGTCGCCAGCTGATCCTCCGGCTCGTTCCATCGGTCGGTACCCGGAAGAGCGTCCTCTCACCGTAGTTCGTTGCGCGCTGTGAGAAGAGGCGGCAGAACGTGAAGTTGGAGCCCTCGACGAGAGCCAGGATCCGTTCCGACCAGGGCTCGGTCGTGCCGGCCTCCGCAATTCGGCACAGCAATCTGCTCCGCCGCAACACGTCCAACAGCTGCCACGCGGTCCCCTGCGCCACGCGATCACCCACGACGAGGCGTTCGGTGCATCGATCCGCCAGACGCTCGAGGGCGTCGAGCGGCAGAAAGTCGAGCAGTGGATCGCCGGCTCGGCGATCGGCGAGGAGGTCGATGATCTCGGCATCGTGGGCGATCTCACCGTCCGTGCTCTCAGGCCCCGCCTCGATCAGACCGGCGAGACGTTCGGCGGCCTGCTGCGGATCGAGCTCCCTGAGATCGTCGAGGGGCTCTGCATCGACTATCCGTTCATCGGCATCCATCGGCCCGGATCATACCAACAGTCGAGCGACCCAGCCGTCACGATAGTCAACGATTCGCCACTCGAGACCGTTGTACGAGAACTCGGCGCCAATCTGCGGTTCTTCAGCCAGGTAGAGCATCAGGTTGTCGTCGGTTGGGGACTCCCAATCGGCATGGGCGAGGTGGGGCGAAACGGCCGACGCCGGAAGGTTCCCAGTCTTTGGCGAGAGAACCGTCAAGTTCTCGAATTCAGTCTCGTCAAGGACGATACGGGGATTCATCGGCCAAGTGTACCGCGGTGGGCGCCGACTGTCGCGCTCCTTTTCCAGAATCCATCCTCCTGATGCGCTCTGTGACCCGGACAAACGAAATCCGACCTTCCGCCCGTACAGCGATAGGGCAGATCCTGGGTAGGGGCGGCATACATGCCGCCCCCACGGGACCACAATGCGAACCGATATTGGATTGCTGTTCACGGCCTTTAAAAAAACACCCGGGACGCTGATGCGACCCGGGCGATTGTTCCTTCGTTCGGCGCGTTCAGTTTACCGGTTCGCCGACGAGATAGGTGTCGAGGAAGGCGAGGATGGCGTTCCAGCCTTCGATACGGTTGTCGTTCTTTCTGAAGCCATGACCCTCGTCGTCAAAGATGACGTACTCGACGATGCCGCCGTTGGCCTCGATCGCGGCCACCATGTCGTCGCTCTCCACCTGGATCACCCGCGGATCGTTGGCGCCCTGGAGGATGATCAGCGGACGCGTGATCTTGTCGCCGTGAAAGACCGGCGAGGTCGCACGAAGGAACTCTTCATCGGTTTCGGGATTCCCGATTTCCATGTACAGAGCCTCGCGGAAGCTCTCCCAATATGGAGGGATGCTCTTGAGCGTGCGGACCCAGTTGGAGACGCCGAAGATGTCGACACCGACGGCAAACTCCTCCGGTTCGAAGGCCAGCGCCGCCAGGACCATGTAACCGCCATAGGAGCCGCCCAAGATGCCAATCCGGTCGGGGTCAACCCAATCGAGGGTCTTCAGGTACTCCTTGGCGTCCACGCAGTCCCACAGTGGCTCGCGGCCATGCTTCTGATCGTCGGCGGCGAAGAAGGTCTTGCCATAGCCCGACGAGCCGCGGTTGTTGACCGCGAAGATGGCGTAGCCGTGGTTGAGGAGGAACTGGCGGGAGGGGCTGTAGCCCGCCCGGCTCTGTCCGCCCGGCCCACCGTGGATCGACAGGAGAACGGGAACCTTGTTGTCTGCGCTGGCGCCGATCGGTTTGTAAAGCGGTCCAGGGATGGTCATGCCGTCACGGGCGTTGAATCGGACCACCTTGCTCGCCACGAGATCGTCCAGATCGATCTCGGGGTTGACGGTGTCGGTGAGCTGCTTCAGATCGCCGGTTTCGATGTTGTAGAGAAAGAGGTTGCCGGGCATGGTGTCGCTCGAGAGGGTGAACTTCATGAGCTTCTCGCTGTTGGAGAAGGCCACCCCGGTCACGGTTCCGGCTGGTAGATTCAAAATCTGGACCTCTTCGCCCGAGATCTCGTTGGTGATTCGGATCTTCGTGAATCCATCCTCGTTGGTGCCGATCACGCGATAGGTGCCGAGGCGGCTGAAGTACGCATACGAGACGTCCCAGTCGGTGGCGAACACCTCCTCGTGCGATCCGTCTACGAAACTGTAGCGCTTCAGAGTGGCGAACTCGCCGTCGACGTTGGTGGTGTAGTAGAGCGAACTGCTGTCTACGCTCACGTCCTCAGCGGCAAAGTTGCCCTGGCCCTCGTGCTTGGAGATCAGCATCGGCGAGCCCCTCTCTTCGAGGTCGAGTACGAAGAGGTCGGAGTCGTTGGTGGTGTTGGTCTTCGACAGCACGAGCCAGCGACCGTCGGGGGTCCAGGCGGCGGCGTCGAATCCGGTGTCGTTGCGGTAGACCATTCGCTTGGAGAGGCCGGCGATATCCCACTCGAAGAGGTCAAAGAACCTCGGGTCGCGGCCGTTGTTGATGGTGAAGAAGTGGGCGAGGTCGTTGCTGAAACCGACGAACTGCTCCTTTGTTTCCTCACCCTCGGTGAGGTCGGTGACCTTGCCGTCGTCCTCCCACAAATAGAGGTGGTTGTTCTCGTTGCCGCTCTGGTCGCGGGCGAACAGGATTCCCTCATTGTCCGGCATATAGGCGACGGCAAAGG
>SDBV01010364.1_pt1 | contig 12222 bp, 29 predicted proteins | sample 2277081 | NCBI WGS metagenome assembly SDBV01 (sample SAMN10402039, study PRJNA504765) | marine sediment metagenome | isolation source: marine sediment core GS10_PC15, 223 cmbsf | place: Arctic Ocean: Southern Knipovich Ridge | collected 2010 | reverse complement strand
TTGTCGATATTACAGGAGTCGGGCAGTTCGATTACAGAAGTACAACCTTTCCGGTATGCCGAAGTACGAGGACAACAAACGTTAGTGACGCTTTCTTGACATCACTTGATATAAAGTCTCTCACTACGATCAATATGGTTGACGGCTTCGGTGCTTCGTTTACTTTCTCTATAAAGGACGGTGCTGCTGATGAAATTATAGGTATTATCGGAGCGGTAAGAGATGGTGCCGACAATACTGGCAGGATTAGATTAACGCCGAGACTCGCCGGTTCCAATGTAAGAGTCTTTGAGGTAGATGGTAACGGTAATACTTATGCCGGTGACGGCGGGATAACTAATTACACCCTAATCAATGGTATCGGCAATTTGTCCTTTGTTGGTTCGGCTGGGTTTTACCCAAGACTTCTAACTCAGGTAGACGAGCCTGCTGCCGGAACAGGAGCAACACAATTAGATACCAGTGAAATGTGCGTGTGGGTCGATAGTGACGATAGTGTGGCGCGTATCTGTTTTAACAACGGCGGAACCATAGAAACGGTAGCCTTAGCATAGGAGAATATTATGATACAGATAGGATTAGAAATTTCAAATGCAAGCTGGTCGAAGTTTTACGCTAAGTTCTCGGCAAGTAATCCAATGCCTGTGGTCTTGGAACATGAAAGCCCGGACGGTCAGGAAATACCTGAATACGATACAGAGTTGGAATGGGTAAACGCATGGATAACTAACAAGCTCGCAGAGGCAGAGGAAGCAGGCAGGGAAATATTAAAGTCAAAGGTGGCTTCACCTTATGACGACCAAATTATTAATAGGAGAGAAACATGAAAGTAATAAACACAGACAAGATGAGCTTGGTTGAATTAGAGTCGTTGGCTTTCAGGATTATCGAAAAGAGAGAACTGGCCGACAAGGAGTTAAGGCAAGTAAGTATTCTTATTCAGGAGAAGAGAAATGGACACGGGAAAGTTGGTTTGGAAGCTGGACGGGGAAATCCAAAAACTGAAACTCCAGAACAAGAGATTGAGAAAGACAATTAAAGAATTGCGTGATTATATAAAAAAAGAACTATCTAAATAGGGAGTCATCATGGCTAAGGAAGACGCAGCAAGATTAAAGTTAATCCACTTGGTATACGGCCTTATCGCCGCTGGTGTGATAATAGGGCTGGCAATAGGCGGAATGGGAAAGCAACAGATCATCAACACAGAGAATATCGCCCAGAAGGTCAGCACGGAAGTTTTTGACATGCACCAACAACAGCAACTACAGGAATCTAAAAGGACCAACAAGACTCTTGACAAGATGGACTTGAAACTTGAAGCGCTATTAAAGAAATAAAGAGCAAATGAGAAATTAAAAATCTCTACTACATAAAGAATTTCTCTCTCTCCGACCCCCTGTCAAGACATCGGCGGGGGGTTATTTTATGGGATACTGTCGAGGCCAACCCTTCGGACTTTTTATCAGCTTGTGTGTTTTTTGGTCGTGGACTTGCTTCACAAAACAAGGCACATTCGCATCACGACATTGTTCTACTATATCTATTGGCCAACTTTGTTCACAGAATCTTGCCCCCGGCCCTGATTCACCGCCGACAATTACCCAGTCAACTCCCTTTAAATCTTTGCATTTGCTACAACAAAACCCCCCGGGAAAATCATGTGTTGGACAAAATTGATGAAGCCTTGAAAATTTCACCGCCCCCAACATCGGCTCAATAGATACAAACCGCACCGCTGCCGGTATCTGTAGTAGTATCGGGATTCGCTTATCGGCCATTTCCTGATTCTCCGCTGTTACGCCCAGCCAAACGTTATCTTCAATCATAGTCCAATCACCATTAAGGTCGGCATCCAAGAAATAATCTCTCATCCGCTCTGGCCTTTTGGTTAATATCTGAAAAGTATGTTGTGGACATTCCAATATCGTGTCCATGGCCCTTGAAATAAACTCAAACGGCACGGACTCATGGAACAGATCACCCATGGAGCAAACAAATATCTGCCTCGGCTTCCGCCAGTGCAGGGGTATCTCAAGGGCCTTTTCATCGCAGTGCGTTTTTCCGTTCCATTTTTGTAGATATTTGGCAGGTTTGTTATATTTTATAGTGCCTGTTCCTACTTTCGGGAGGACAACGCCCATATATTTGATTTGACCCATACAAGCTAACCGACCCGCCATCCTCTCGGCATAACAGTTATCACAGCCGGGACTTACTTTCGAGCAGCCTACAACCGGGTTCCATGTCTCTTCTGTCCAAAGTATTTTAGTTGGCATTTTCTCAATCTCCTTACGTTTTCAGTAACCATTCAATTTGTTCCTGCACCTTAATCCAACAGTCAAGGCAGGCTTGTTTTTCACCTACGACAATGACAGCGTTAGTCTCTTGCCCGCATAGGTGGCAGGTGTAGTCCTTGGTCACTGCTTTGCTTTCAGGGCTTGCGCCCTTGCTTTTTCATAGCCACAATCGCACCTGTGAATGATTTGGCAGTTGGAGGCGTGCCCGTCCCACCTTACCAAAAAACTTTTCAACTTCTCATTCTCGTCCTCAAGCTCTTTATTCATGTTTATAAATAGGTCTGTTTCGTTATTCGCTGAACATATATCTCCTGCGTGGATTTGCATTTTCAGCTTTAGTGCTTTATTCTCGGCTTTCAGTTCAAGAATTTCTTGAACAAGTAAAAATGGTTCTACCCCGTCAAATTCATTCTCGAAGGCTTGGTTTACTTCTCGTTCGGATACTTTGTTCATCTTTCATTCTCCTTTCAGCTCATGTAATTCACCACCTAAGACTTTAGCTAATCTGCGGGGGGATATTTTCAAACCCCAAGGGTCAAAATCCGTCCATGTCACAATATATACTATCCAAGCAAACCAGCCACATGCTTCTGAGCACATCTCTGCGTCAGGATTTTGTGTTTCCCAAGGTAAAAAGAATCCTTTTATGGCATCATAGTCATATGGATTACCAACCTTTAGCTTTAAGAGGGGCATAACAGCTTCAATTTCCTTGTCAGCCACCTCATACTCCTGATACATCCACCGCTCAGGATGATGCAACACCTCACTTGCAGGGGCAAACCTAACGCCCTTGCTGTCGCCTCTGGTTGTGGATGAGAAGCATTGGCCAGCGTATTGGGTATCTGCATGTGCGCCAATGTTGTTCAGTGTAAATATTCCATTCTCATCTGGAAACCAAACTGAAACGTGGCTGAAATTAAGTTTTAGTATGGCTACATATTCTTTCCATCTGGACGAGCCTTTGGGCGGCTTCTTAAACAGCTTAGGCACGCTATAGAACGCAGCCAAAACCCACGTCCATACTATAATACCCTTACCGAGCCAACTATCCTTTGATTTGTGATATAGAAATCTAATCTTCATAATCACTCCTATCTAAGTTGAATGTTTTAAGTTCGCAGTTCATTTTACTCCTTTATCCATTTTTTATATATTTCATCTGCGTGAGGTTTAGAATAACTCATTTTATGATTTTTAAAGGTAGAAGTAATTGCAAATTCCAAGGCAGCTTTATCAACCCCCCATTTTTTTAAAGTTGATAACCGAAAACTCTTACCATCTTCCTGTAGAGGACGGGCTATTTCTGAAATAAATCTACGCCAACCAATCTCAATATCACATGCACCGCAATGCTGTATCACCCACCGCATTGAGTACAACCTCGGAGGAACCTTTACTATTTTACACATTCCATTATGAATATCAATGCAGTTATGATTTAGTAAATAATTAATAGCCATCTTGACGCCAAGTTCTCGCTGACTTCTGGACTTAAACCACTTTTCGCAATTACCACCTTTTATAATTCCAAGTTTAGTTATTTGTAAATTCATTTATCTCGCCTTGAGACTTTAGTTTCTTATGGTAGATGTCTACGGCAACGGCAGGGCACTTCTCGCACATGATTATATCTTGTACGCCATAGCTCCAACGGTCAAGATAGTTTTTTATGTGATTTTTCATAGCCATTCCAAGTCGTATTTGTATCTCACTTTAATAAGAGTTTGCTTGATAAGTATTCCGTTGTCTCTCGCATTCTGCAATGAGAACGATGCCCTTATTCCAGCCTTCATCGCCTCGGCCATACAGATAGGAGTAACGAAGTAAGTTTCATTTACAGGCCTAAAGTTGATGACAAAATAAGCCTTTACACTTTTTGAATGAGATTCCAATAAACTTTTTAGCTGGTGATCTTTGATGTTGGAAAATGGCAGAGACTTGCCCTTGACAGATTTAAGTTCCAGCTTATACATATCCTTCCCCTGCCAATTACTGAACACAATAAAATCACAAGGATTGCTGCTCGTAAACCTCATGTTGGTAGCGTTAGACCAACCACCGGCATCTTTAAGTCGTGTAACATCGCATCGCTCAGGAACGCTTTTAATAAAATCTTCTTCAAATTGCTTGCCATGTTTTATTTTCTTAGCCATTATGTTTCATCCTCTAAGTGACACTCCGCAATGCCGCAAGTTTGGCAAATATGGTTCGCTCCAAAGTTATGCTCGCATTTTGGTAAAATTATTGGCTTCCAGTATTCAGCTTCCGAGCCTTCATCCAGGAAAATTTCTGCCATCGTCATAATTATTGGAACTTTTGATTCGCACTCAAGAACATGAACTTTCTCGTCCCAATCAATATCATCCAGCGGACTATCGTCAGTGGGAATCCAGCGAAGGCTGTCAAGTTTGGATTGGAGTAGCTTGACCTTATCTGCCTCTTTCGAGTAGAATTTGAATTGAATTGAAACCTCGTCACTTGCCTGCCGATACAAGTCCTTGTATGTTTCAAGCTCGGCTTGCAGTTGCTCGATTTTCAACCGCATAGCATCCATGTCACGTTTTACCCACCTATTACTATAGGCACCTGATGTTTCTTTTGTCATTTCACTCATCTTTCATTCTCCTAATCTATCGAGAAGAAGCCTTTCGTCTTCTTCTCTTCTTTTGTTATTAAAATCAGACCAAATTCCATCTGCCTCTTTTTTGAAATTAAAATCCTTGGCCATTGGGACGGGTATCCCTCTTTGTCTTAAAGCAGCCATAATACACGCAGGGCAATCGCCGACAAAATCTCGCAATGTTGGTAACGCATCACTAACTACTTTTTCTAAGTCTCCGTATTCCATCCAGCCCTCGTCACTTTCCTTTATATATTTTTTAGGGGCAGGTAACAATTCCACGGCTTTTTTTAGGTCTGGTTGTGGTTGTTCTAATAGGTTGCAAAATCCGCAAGTCCTGTTCGGGTTAAGAGTGCACCGCTCTTCGTGCTTTTTCAAATGTCCGCCGGAACAGCCTGCTTTTTTGCAGTAATCACAATAATATCGCCAGACTTTTTTTCGTCTCATTGCCTATTCTCCTAATCTATCTCAACCCTAATTTCTTTCTTTGCTCGTTCACCATGTCGCTAACACTACGTTTAGACACTTGAGCCACTAACCCAAAACCCGACATCTCAGCAGGCAATTTCGCTGGCTTCTTCGCGGGCTTGTGGTTCTCACACCACCAACACAACTGACCTGTATCATCATTTGTAGTGTATATCCCGTAGCCCCTGCATCCAATCGACCGACAAGTTCGGTTCACCTTACCAGGTTTATCCCATACCGATACCAATTTCCCCTTCCAATTCCTAATCGGCCTATCATTCTTATCTCGCCAGTTGGTTGTTTCGTAATACCCCATAAATTTACCAACGTCGACATTTAAATCTTTTTCTTGGACGTAAGCAATAACCTCTTTGATTGTCGGAGGGATGAACTTTTTTCTTGGTTTACCCCTTCTGCCTTTCCAGAAGTCCCTAAAGGCGGCGATAAGCTTGCTGTCCTTTATCAATACTGAACCGCATTCAGGGCACCTCTCAAAGTCTTGGTCGTATTTAGTCATTTAACTCTCTCATTGCCTTTTACATCTACCACAATAATCCCAGTTTATCAAATTATCGCAACCCTTTGTCGAGCATTTGACAACCCCTCGATAGTCATTAACTCTCCTGTTCCATGCTTTCCGAATATTTTCTTCTGAATATACGTTTCTCATCGTTAGATTACATGCCTTACATTCAATTTCATAATATGCTAAAGACATGACGGTTGTTGTAGCCCCGTACATATATCCATATCTTTTAATTAACATTAGGTCCCCACAGAACGGACATTGTTTAAGTTCTTCGCTCATTTCTCTTTCCTTTCCTGCCAAAATATCAAATTACTTGACCCGCCTGTTAAAAAGGTATTTCTACTTTGTCGTAGTATCTCCATTCCTCAACCGGAATAACTTTGACTTTGATAGCTCTATCGCCATCACGATAACAATTTTTCCAGCTTTTGCCAATAGCATCAGAACGAGCCGTAATCGCTTCAATGCGCCTATACCAAGTTCCGATATATAATCCATACTTACCTGTAATAGCCCAATATGTTTCAAATTTCTCATTCTCACTCATTTCTCTTTCCTTTCCTGACTTATTAGCCATTCGTATGCGGCCTTGGAACCGAGCTTACCTATGGCGCAACCATAATTTAGGTTTCTTTCTTCGAAAGGGAAGGAGTCGTCTATTATATGTACTGCTGCAACCATACCGTCGGAATACACTGTGTATCCCATCTTATTCTTCCGGGCGTAATCAACGAATAGCTTAAGGTAATTCTTTTGTTTCATTACAATACTTTCTCTAAAATAGTTACAAGTTTTTCAGCTTCATCATGTATCTCGTCGCTGGCTGTCCATCTTTGTTGGCCTAAATAGCCAATCCTGTGCAAGAGAAGATGTATAGCTTCATGTTTCGCATGTGATTCGGGGCCGTCATCGTGGTCACGGTCAACTTTGCTCATTTCTAAAGCGTAAGTTGCATTTACGCCCTTGCTACATTCATCTACTTTAAGGGAAGCATAACTTCCATCTAATTTATCATGGAAGAAATACACATGGTATCCTTTTAAGCTGAGTTTTTCCGCCCACCAATTAAATGCTTTCTTGAATCTGTTAAATTTCGCCTTTGATGTTTTCATAATATCACCTCGTAACATTACTTGCCTAATTCATATACCGCTGGGCGACTGCCTTGTCCTGCTTCGATTTCGACAATCACACCCTCTTTTTTTAGGAGACGTAAACAACTTCCCAGGGAATTATGGTTATGATTCCTTGCTAATTCCGGCGACTGTAACTGCATCGCCCCAACAATATCTTTTCTTGTAAACGGCACTGGAACTAACATAATGGCTTTCTTAACAGCCGCCCCTAAAAGGCCGTAGCTGGAAACTTTACTGTGATTCATTATTGCCCAGATTTTTTCGATAGCTTCAAGAGCTTCAAAATGTTCATCCTTGGCCTCCTTGAGAACTTTTTTGTATCGAGCTTCAACTTCTTTTTTTAGCTTTTTATAGTCTACTTCCTTAAATCCTTCGCTCATATCTCTTTCCTTTCCTGACTTATTAGCCATTCGTATGCGGCCTTGGAACCGAACTTTAGATTGAGTTTGGGCTTCACGGCCTTGAGTAGCTTGATTGTATAGGTATGGGCGATATTGCCATCATCGAGTATCAGATAGCATATCCTATTATTCCTGGCGTAATCAACGAATAGCTTAAGGTAATTTTGTCTCATGGTTTCTCCTCAATTTCTTCTATGTCATGTTCTTTGTCAACCCATGCCCACGCCTCATACCAATAGTCAGACATGGTTTCTATCTTTTCTACGTAAATGCCGCCAGTAAGTATATACCCTTGTTTCCGAACATAATCCTCCATGGCGAGATTGACTTGCTGTTTTGATAGTCGTATTTTAAAACTCATAATATCACCTCGTAAGTATGGGGCGCCTCACGGCGTGCAAGACGCCCCGTTTCAGTTTGCGTCCGTGCCTCTCCATCGCCATCCGTGATTAGTCGCAATTTTGGCAATTCCACCACACTTTTGCATTGCCACCTGTTATCTCGACTGCTCCCCAATTTTCGGGGCAATTGACGCTGCCGTATGTTTTTTCAATCCAAGCATTCACTTCCTCTTTTGTTGCCGAAGAATGGGAAAGGATAACTACACCTATTCCCCTGCCAGCCCGTTCAATTCTTGGCCTGCCCTTGAAACTTTTGTAGCAATCATAACACTGTTTTTTCCAACCCTCACCATTTCCTACGTGGTAAACCTCATGGCAAGTTGGGCATTTCTTTTCCATTTTCTCTTATCCTTTCGGCATATATTCCAAATACTTATTCTACATCCGTGCACTTTCATCGCCATCCGTGATTAGCTTCAGTTCGCTTTTTACTTTATCAACAACTTTGCTTGCTATAGTAATAACTGTCCATTTGAACATGGCTACATAAAGCAATGTTAATACAATAAAATCACACACTCTTTCCGCCGTACATGACGGCTCAGAGTTCCACCCAAACCAACAGTTTTCAAGTATGTAAAATATCACGCTTGCATACAGCCATCCTCTATATCTCATTCTCTTATCCTTTCGCTGGCATAATTACTTGCTTCTTAAATCCTTGTCCGGTTCCACTACTATCGGATTACCCTCAGTGTCTTTCCAATCTAATTCTATGGCTTTCGATAATATGTTCTCGATATAAGCCGTTAAATTCTTTTTACCAACTCCAATAATAGTTAATCTTTCACAAGTCGTGCCGGGGCCAAGGTAAATAGTTTCCTTTTTCAACAACTCATTACCGCCACACAGAGCTTTTAGCTTCAAATCCCATTCAGCGGGGGTATCTCCTGACCAATCGGCCAGCCTCTTCAAACATACACCCTTAATCCAGCGTCTCTGCCTGTCCGTGTGGTACTCTAACGGAGTCAGCGTCTTAATACACCCCCCGACTTTTAAATCGCTTAGAATCGATGCCAGGGGCTTAGAAAAGGTCGGCACATTTTCAATCATCGTTTGTACTTGATACGTTGCCATCTTTCACCTCAAACCCAAATTTACTTAAATGTCCATACGCCTGCTCTAATTTCGCCCTATCCAAAGGCTTTATGAAAAATCCGGCGCATCATCATCCGTTGCTACTGGCGCATTGTTTGTTTCAGGCTGACCGCCAACAGCCCTAACCCTGATACCGCCTGTGGTTTCGCCTTGAAATTCAATCTCTGGGTTATTCCATAGAACAATTTTCCTTCCAATCCAATGTTGGAACTGCTCGTTAGTAGGACATCTGGTGCCATCCTCATCTTCCGACAAGTCTCTTGTAATGCCGTACATTTCATGGATAATAGAAGCTATCCTCTTACCATTGGTCTTATTGAGAACCAAAGGCTTACACTCGGCAAACTTTAAGACATACTTCATACTTGCAGGGTCGCAATCGCGAGATACGTCCTGCTTGGAGTACCCCGTAATAGATACTACCAATCCATTGCCTACATCTTCTTTTGCTACATACTTGCTTTCGCTTAATTCATTTACATTTGCCATTTTCTGTTTCCTTTCTTATTCGATTTCTTGTTCGGGCACGTTTGCCTCTGTTTGTTTATTGAGTTTTAACCACGTTTCCTTGATTGCATCAAATTTTATACTATCCCAAAACAGCTTATGTTGTTTTTCGGGCATCTCATCTAACGCCTCGCCAAATATTTTAAATAAAGCCGCTCCTGTACTTGTGAGTTTGACATCAAAATGTTTTTCACTGCCCACTTCAATGAATCCCGTTCCATCACATCCACCACAGGGATAGTCGGGGCCGATTTGTATGCCAAAGTCACCCCTTTCGCCCTGTTCGACTGACGGCAAGCCCTGGCGGGTGCAATATGGACAAGGAAAGAACTTCTTCATTTTACATCTCCTTCAATAATTCCTGATTCAATTTGCCTCTCAGCGGAGGCTATCTTTTTAAGTGTACGGTTTACATATATCCGCAACACTTCCTTTTCCGGCTCGTCCATAGCTTTGATTTGGTCGTAGGTGGGGTTCATTTTGCATACCGCCTCAGAGCGTTGGCTATGGTTTCTTCCGACACATCCTTGCCGTTGATGGTGTGCATCTTGCTCTTGCCGGCTTTCTTGATTAGTTCAAGGGCGGAGAAAGGGAAAGTGCAAATAACCCCCTTGTCGCTTTCAAGTTCTATCTGGCGGCTTTCAATACCATGAACTTTGTATTCACTCCCTTGCATTTTCTTCTTACTAAAACAAGTCTCCCATCCCGTGCAGCTGCTTCCCGATTCGTTGATTACAAACTTCCTCACCACCTTAACCGTATCGCCAACTTCAATTCCACTTGCTGCCTGTAAAATCTTATATGCTTCTTTAATGTCCATGCTCATTTGCTCTCTCCTTTATTTGCTAAATTCCAACTCGACCTTTTCCGACTTCCAGCCCTTACGGGTCTTTCTTACATACAGCAGTTCACCTTTCTTGGGGCAATGGCCGAACTTGGCCTTGCAATGACGAGCGTTAAGTATCATGCCCCACTGGGTAGCATCAATGCCCTTGTTCCCATACATTAAGTCAAGAGTTGGCACATAAACATAAAAGTTACAAAATTCATCCCCCTTGTACCTTTTGATTCCCGTCAACTCTGTAGGGTAGGCGGCTATGCGGCTACTACTATCATCTCTTGCCAAATACCATTCATTGAACATAATTCTCTCCTTTAAATTTTCTCTATTTCGCCAGTCATTGAAAACTTGGCCCATTTACTGATTTCAATTCTCACGAGCTTACCCTCGTCTGAATCATAAGCTACTAATCCTCGGAGTTGTTCGTGAGCGACAAGTAAGCCATGCCTGCACTGCCCTAAAGCTATCTTATCCCAATCCACGCCCCTTGTCGCAGGTTCATTCTCTGGCGGGTCAGTGGGGTTGCCTTGTAAGTAAGTTCCTTTCCATCGAATCCTGTACCACTGTGTGCCAATTTCAAGGACATCAATTTCAAAGTCGGGATTATTATAATAGTATTTGATTGTAGCGGTTTGGCCTTGAGCAAATGTAGCTTCAACATTTTGCAAGAATCCACCATCTTGTTGCTCTATCGGGACGCACACTTCGTCAACCTTAATCTCGCAATCTTCAGCCCATTTGCCTTTTTGTCTTTTAATGTCTGCTAATTCCATATCGCTATCCTTTATCTTCCATATCCCATTGCGCATTCACGGTCGCAATGCCATTCAAGGTTCTCGTCTTGCCACATACAACTTCGACAACCTACATGGCCACAGGTTTTACATATTATGTTCTGGTCAAATTCTATCATTCGGCCACATTCGCATTGATGGAGGACAGGTTCAAGTTCCGGCGGTTCGCCTCGGCAATCTCCTAAGTACTCAAGCATTCTTATCTCTTTCTATGTATTGGTCTTCGAGTCTCATTACAAGGCAACGGCAGTCCCTACAGAGGCAAATCGGCTTAATGGTGGCAAATGGCAACTCTATGTCCGTTCCACCAACCACGCTTCTCATTGACACATTAAAGTCTAATTCTTCTATGTTTTTATGTCGGCAGAGTTTCATTTCTTCCTCGCTTTCCATTTGGCAAGTCTGCGAAAGAATCGCTTGCCCTTTTCTAACTGCCTAATCCTTTTTATTAGTAGATTGTGCATTTCTTCTCCGTAACGTGGCTATGAGTTGGCCGAGCTTTTGGTGGATTGTGACTGCTTCGGGTAAATAAAAATTCCAAGTTTCGTATGATGTCCCAATATTGATACGCTCTCCGTATTCCACAATTTCAGCCACAAAACCAGACTCTACATTCGCAGCCTTCACCTCGAACCTCTCCAGGTCTTTGCTATTGCGTTTCAGGTCGGCGGTGGAGTTGCCGAGGACTGTCGGCCCCAGAATATTGCTATCTTGAACAAGGCCGTATTCATTCGCGTGTTCTAACTTGTGCCGCACATTAGACTGAACCATCACAAATGGGTCGCCGTCCTTATCATACCCGTAATCCAAATGACCCAGTGTGGCCTTGTCAAGGGCTTTCAATTGGGATTCAAGCCTCTCAATTTCTGTATCCGAGGTTTGTATCGACAAGATTTTATCATCCCTCGCCTGCCTGAGTCTTTGTTCTAAATTTTCCTTGTTCATAACTGCCTCACTTTCTTAAATATAAAATGTCTACTGTTACGTTGCCGATGATGACATGGCATTTTTTACATAATGGCTTAACGTCAAGCCAATGTTCTGGTTTATAGCTCCAATGGTGATATTCTTCAGCTTGATTAAGGCATTCTGCGTTAGAACAACTAAAGGTATCGGGACGACAC
>SDBV01010363.1_pt1 | contig 12222 bp, 11 predicted proteins | sample 2277081 | NCBI WGS metagenome assembly SDBV01 (sample SAMN10402039, study PRJNA504765) | marine sediment metagenome | isolation source: marine sediment core GS10_PC15, 223 cmbsf | place: Arctic Ocean: Southern Knipovich Ridge | collected 2010 | reverse complement strand
ATAGGAGATATTATTTCATTAGTAGCTAGTACAGTTGGGCCGAATACATCGTAGTAGTCTGTGTCTTGAAAGGCTCCTTTGTCTGGCCGGTTGACTCTACTGATAGTCATACCTCTTTCATATCTATTAAGAATAACATCTACACTACCAGCATTTCTTATTTTTTCCCAGAAGTCCATCATATCAAAAGCTATAGTAGCTTTAAGATGAGTACAGTCACGTATTAGCTGTGCGTCTGTTATATCTCCTTTCCTTATACCTCTATATGCTACATTAACCATTCCTTTAAGAGTTCTACTCTTACCTCTCTCTGCTATAGAATAAAAATATATCATTGGAGAGAAGTTAGCTTTCTCTATTAAGTATGTATGGAAGTCCCATATAACTAATAAATGATAGAGGTCTTTATCCGGTAATTCTGAAATGTTGGTGTGATAATCTAATAATTTATTATATAATAGGGTACACCCCCTACAGACCCCTGTAACCCCTGTTTTCCCTGCTTCTTCGTGATTTCGTGCGTAATCCAAAACTTTGTCAGATCGGGGGATTTGGAGGTTTGGAGGTAATCCAGTCCTTGGCGGTGGCTGGTAGAGGATTCCATTAATAGTTACATCATCTCTAATTTCTTGGTCCGAAGTAAGGAATTTAATGTGTTCCTCGTTCAAAACTATGTCTACAAGGTCTTCAAAATCAGCCTTATAGTATAACTTCATATCCTTCTTACTTTTCTTATCATCTTCACTAGCTGCACGTTTCTTATCAGCTTCACCCACTCGTCTTTTTATTATGTCAGCTCTTGCTTCTTCAAGTTCTTTTTTCATAGATCAAAAACCCACCCAAGGTGATGAAAAGAGAAACCGCATCTCAGGGGAGAGATTTGGGGTCTTGGGTGGGTATGTGAATTATGGAACGTTGAACTTTTTCCATCACACCTACTAATGTACAACATTTGACTGTTTTTGTCAATACTATCTGAAATGTGTTAAAATGAGAATAGCGATTATTATTCAATCCACGAGAGTTCGTGGATATTTCTATATTATGGCTATACCAGTTCCACAAAATGTCGATCTATCAGTGATCCAAGAGAGGATTGATCAAAGAAGGCAGGGCGGCATCGCACCTCAGATAGAACAGCAAACAGGTGCAGCAGCCCCGCCATCTACAGGTGCAACCCCACCTATAGATCAAACAGCAGCACTAGCGCAACGCGCCGGTGGTGCAGCTCCAACAGCAACCGCACCTACCGCGGGAGGAGAAGATTCTCCTGAAGAAACTAAAATCGTAATGCAGCTTCTTCTAAAGAAACTTCAAACCTTACTAAAAACAGGACCAACAGGAGCAGCATAATGAATGGCGAGGAACAAGCATCACTTAACGAATTAAATAGAAAACTTGATGCTCATATAAAAAGAGTAGAACCCATCATCCGAGCTTACCACGATCAAAAAGTAATAGATAAATTTATGACTAATGTGTGGCGTGGTGCGGTAGCTGTCCTAGGTGTTTTAGCTCTAATCGGAGGATTGTGGGCTATCTTTTTTAAAAGTTAGTAACATAATAGTAATAAAATGGCTCTTAACTTAAAATGGCCTTTTGAATACAAATTACTAAAAGTAGCTTCAGATGGTAAGTTTGGCAGGAAGGGTAAATATGATTGGTATTACCCTAACGGCGTAAAAACCAGACTCCCCCATCAAGGTTCAGATTTTCGTATTCCTTGCGGAATCCCTTTTAAATCACCAGTAGCAGGCAGAGTAGACATTCTTGAAGAAAACAACTTTGGTTACGGCTATTATGTCCGTATCAAGTTTGGAAACAAGCACATAGGCTTTGCTCACAACTCTCGTTTAGATGTTCGTATAGGACAAATTGTAAAAGTGGGGCAACAGCTTGGTTTAACTGGCTCTACTGGTGCTGGTACAGGGTGTCATGCTCACATTGAACTTAGAATAAACGGAAAAGTTGTCAATCCCGAAAGTGTGGTAAAATGGAAGGAGGTGGACACAATGGCTGATGCCAAAACAATCTTCAAAAACATATTTATAACTGTCATGGCTAGGTGGCCCACCGCTGCCGAAACCGCTAAGTATCTTAAAAGTGGTGAGAAAAGACCATATACTTATGTTCAAAAGAACTTTCTATCCAAAAGATATGTCAGAAGGACAGCTTACGATAAATTAGTATCTAAAATAAAACAGTTATCCAATAGGATGCTGGGGCTACAATTAGATCTAAAAGACTCTGATAAAGATGTAGTTCATCAGTTCAACCAGATACTAAAACTAGACGAAGAGGTAGAACTCCTAGAGAAAGACCTGAAAGACTGTGAGAAGAGACCTCAGAAGCCCACAAGCAAGAAAAAAGACCCTGTACGAACATTTATCATCAATATATACAAATGGCTAGATACCCACTTTATAGGAAAATAATGCGGCCACTAAGAAGACTAAAGCGAAAATACGGAATTAAGAAAGCTAAATCTATACTGGAGAGGAGGTTGAAATAGATGGTAGAATCAATTTTTGTTCCCGCAGCCGTAATCGGATTCACACAGTTTCTTAAAGAGATAAGAGACAGAAATTATATAGGAGCTTTAACTATCGTTGGAGCTGTAATAATTGGTACTGTAGCTGGTTTACTCCAAATCGAGGGGCTAACTACAATTCAAGGAACTCTAGCAGGATTAGCTGCATCTGGTGTTATAACCACTGCACAAGTACTTAAAGGAAGTAAATAGTATCTGTCTGGACTACTCCTGAAAGCCGATCTGCTAACGGATAACACTATCTTTACCGGCAGTGCCACAGATCTCTAGGATAGAATCAGATTCTAAGAAGAAGGACTTTATGAACGCACTGAGTCCTTCTTCTTTTTTTGGGTATTGACATTTAGCGTCTAATGTTGTAGAATGGTAAAACATTAAAATCTGATTTTTTGGGGAAGTAGTATAATAGACATACGGTAAAAAGGTAGTTTGAGTGTGACCCTTATAGGGCAGGTGAGGGTCGCACCCAGGATATCTTCCTGGTAATATGATAAAACCTAAACCAGAGAACTGGTTGAAAGTTTGCCTTATTCTTATTCCTATTCTCCTATTCACCTTGTTCGTAGTAGCAAGTGATAGGTCAAGAGAAGAGGTAAGAAACATAGAGTTAGAAAACAGATCTAAGGAACGATTAGAGGAGATAGAATCGGAAATGAAGAATATGTATAAACAAATTAGGAAACTAGAATCATCTAAACCTTCTAAGAAAACTGTGGCTAAAGCTGTGCCTAAGCCAGCACCCAAACCTGCAGTAGCACAAAGCTCCTATCCCAAAACTTCTCACATTCCAGCGATGGTACGTAATGCTTTTGGTTCTGAGTATGCAGTAAAAGTAGCTGCTTGTGAATCTGGATTTAGTCCAGATATAGTCTACGGACCAAGAGTAGGACTAGCTGGAGAGCGTGGTGTCATGCAGATTCACCCTACACATTTGAGTAGTGGTGCATTAGCACGATACGGTTTCACGTGGGCAGATATGTGGATACCTGAAAAGAATATAGCCTTTGCTGTAGTTCTTTATAATCAATCAGGATGGAGTCCATGGACTTGTGCTTAATGAAGAATGGTTTAGACAGTGGCAAACACATCAACTAATAAAACAAAGAGGAGTATAATATAAGTAGGGATTGTATAGACTTTATCCAATATCTATACATTGATCTTTCGAGTAGCGAGTGGGTTGTGTATAGGTTTAAACCTTCTACCGAAAGGTATGATTTCAAGATACATAACCCCTCGTTGCTTGAGAGATTAATTATGGAATATATTTCAGAAGGGAGTTGTGAATAAATGTTAAACATAGTTATTAAAGAAGGAAAAGTAGTTAAAGTTTATAAAGATGCTGAACCAGACACAGAAGGAATAGCAAGTTTAAAAGAAGGTTTAGATTACCAAGTTGAAAAGGATTGATCTTTGAACGCTGGGAGCAGACCGAAGATGATTTGAGTGTCAGGTTGGCGACTGGAGGCTCTCATTACGATCCTAAATGCCCTACAGACCCAGAAATATCGGGAAGACTCTGAGGCCGAGGCGTAAGTTGCCCCCAGCGTTGAGAGATTAATTATGGACACTACTTATTCAGAATTAGAGGAGTTCGAATTTCCTACAGACGAGGACGAAGAGCTGTGGGGTGTCAAGAAAGTAAGAGTGGAAACGATAGTATTTAAGCTGTATTGATCTTTGTTTAGGCTATAAATAGCGGAGTGAAGTTCACAGCGAACGTCATAAGTTATGACTTTTATAGCCTAACGAGAGATTAATCAAAGGAGGAGGTGATGGATGCACTAACCAACGTACCCAAAGAGTTCGAGAGTTGGGCAGCAGCCTACGCCTATCTTCGTAACTGCGTAGTGATGCTCAACAAAGTACAGCCACCAGGCTCAAGCGTAGAATCACATAACACCCTAAGAGTGCTGTGTGAGACAGTTGGAGTCACGACTACGGAGATCGAGGAGGCTGTACGTCGAGGGAAGGGGTGATCAAATCTACTGGCGGATCATCTTCGTGATGTCACGAAAATGATAAATGAGGGAGTTCCCGATCTGTGTTCCCCGCCACCAAACGGACAGGTCGGTTCTTGGCTAGGGTGGGGATGTGCGAACGGAGCCTGAACTCCTATTAGGCATTCCCGCCCACCACCTTTATTAAATTATTCAAGGAAAATACAAAAGAATATGGTCCTAAGAGACGGAATCGAACCGCCGACGCTCTGTTCTTCAAACAGACGCTCTACCCCTGAGCTATCTTAGGATGGATCCGGTGAGTGGAATCGAACCACCAACCTGATGTTTACAAAACAACTGCTCTAGCCAACATGAGCTACACCGGAATGGTACTCGGTGATGGAATCGAACCATCTACAACTACCTTATAAGAGTAGTATTCGGCCAATGAATTTACCGAGTATGGCTCCAGCGGTTGGATTCGAACCAACAGCCTTGCGATTAACAGTCGCTTGCTCAACCGTTGAGCTACGCTGGAATGGTCAGGGTAGTAGGAGTCGAACCTACGACGAGGGTGTCCAAGACCCTTATGTTACCGTTACAATACACCCTGATGGAACCCCTAAGTGGATTTGCACCACCGACCCTCTGTTTCGAAGACAGATGCTCTATCTACTGAGCTATAGGGGCTTGGTACTGACTGATGGATTCGAACCACCGACGACTTCCTTATCAGAGAAGTGCTCTACCCCTGAGCTAAGTCAGCTTGGTACTCCTAGAGGGATTCGAACCCCCACGCCATTTCTGGCAATTGGTTTTAAGCCAATCGTGTCTACCGTTTCACCATAAGAGCATGGTAGCCTTAGCGAGAGTCGAACTCGCAAACCTTATAAGGCACAAGTTTTTGAAACTTGCGTGTTTACCTTTTCACCATAAGGCTATGGTACCCTCTAGAGGAATCGAACCTCTACGCCCGAAGGCCCATGCTTCTAAGGCATGTGCGTCTGCCTAATTTCGCCAAGAGGGCATGGTGCTAGCTGAAGGATTCGAACCTTCGTAGTCGCAAGGACAGGTGTTTTACAGACACCCGCATTTGACCGCTCTGCCAAACTAGCATGGTGAGCGTACCTGGACTCGAACCAGGAACAAGCAACTTAAGAGGTTGCCACTCTGCCTTTTGAGTTATACGCCCTCATATACTCACTCTTTACTTTTCTACAAAGATAACATTTACAATAACGATAAGAAGATAATGTTCCATGAGTACCTTTAGCTACTTTCTTACCCAACTCCACAATGGTTTTAACATCGTGACACTTTCTACAAAGAAGTTGGCATTTAGCTATTTCCGCTAAAAACTTTTCTCTAGAAACAGAGGTCATTCTTGTTCCGTCAAAGACTTTCTTATTTCGATCTTTATGATCAATTTCAAGGTTCTGTGTACTTTCACATTTACTACATCTACCATCCAATATCTCGAAAGCTTCTTTTCTTCTTTCGTGATAACGATTTCTCATATAACCAGCCATGTCTTGCATGGTTGTAGTATAACACACCGTTGCTCTAATAAGTAGTACAATTATGGAGGAAGGTAAGGGATTCGAACCCCTGTCGGTTTGACCCGATATAGTTTTCAAGACTATTGCCATCAGCCACTCGGCCAACCTTCCTGGCGGAGAGCTATGGTCCCGACCCATATACTCAAAGAGTACGAACAGTTTAGCGGACTGTCTCGGATCCCATCCGATTAACTCTCCTTGGTGAGTGTCCTGGGACTCGAACCCAGATGTCGAGGCTTAAAAGGCCCCTGCTGATCCGTTTTAGCTAGACACCCATGGTGCGGATACTCAGATTTGAACTGAGGATTGCTGTTTGGAAGACAGCCAGTTTACCAGACTAACTTATACCCGCTTGGTGGAGCTTACAGGAGTCGAACCTGCGACTTTCTACGTGCAAGGTAGACACTCTGTCCACTGAGTTAAAGCCCCTGGGGTGGTAGACGAGATTCGCACTCGCAGCCTTCTCCTTCACAGGGAGACGCTCTACTATTGAGCTACTACCAACATGGTAGTCCCTGTCAGACTCTAACTGACGACCCTCTATGTGTAAAATAGATGCTCTTTCTCTGAGCTAAGGGACTATGGAGGTGACGACAAGAGTTGCACTTGCGAAAAGCGGGTTTGCAATCCGCTACCTTACTACTCGGTCACATCACCTTGGCTGGGAATCGAGGATTCGAACCTCAATTACTAGACTCAGAATCTAGCGTGCTACCTTTACACTAATTCCCAATGGATCGGGAAGTAGGAATCGAACCTACATTCTATGCTTCAAAGGCATTTGTCCTACCGTTAGACTACTCCCGAATGGTGACCCTACAGAGATTTGAACTCTGATCCCTAGCTTGAGGGGCTAGTGTCCTACCATTAAACGATAGGGCCTTGGTGACCTCACGGGGACTCGAACCCCGACATTCTGCCTGAAAAACAGAAGTCCTGCCATTAGACGATAAGGCCTTGGTAACAGCACTTGGAATCGCACCAAGTTAAGAAGATTATGAGCCTTCTAGGATAACTATACCCCCCTGCTGCTATGGCACCCTCGACAGGAATCGAACCCGCAACCTTGACGTTAGAACCGTCCTGCTCTGTCCGTTGAGCTACGAAGGCTTGGCGGGAATTACGAGGATCGAACTCGCCTCATTGGATCGACAATCCAACTGCCTCACCAGATGCATAAACTCCCATCAAAAAACCCCCTGTTATGGGGGTTAATCTGCACACTAACTAAAATCAACCCCTACGATAATCTCCCTCTCGTATTCGATTGCTTAACAGTTAAACATTTCATATCTCTAGTTTCTATAATAACATAGTTGTCAAATGGCAGGTCGACTAGGTTACGCTCCCAGCTAGTGAGATTTGGAGTTTCACATGATCCTAGATCTCAACCCATATGTTCTAATTCGATGGCAGTTTGCACAAACTACATCACATTTAAGTGCTTCCTCTTCTAATTTCTTCCATGACCATCTAACTAATCTTGAAACAAGTCCCATTTTTGATTTTGGGTCTCTGTGGTCAAAGTCCATCACATATGATGGAAATTTATTGCCACAGTCGAAGCAAGGGACATCCTTTTTCTCCTTTAACCATTTTTTACGTAACTCCCTTACTTTTTTGTTTCTTTCAAGGTACTGCGCTTTATTAGAGCGGTAATGTTTTCGCCTAGCTTCTCTAGCTCTAGGGTCTAACGGATCTTTGTATGCCACCATCCAATTATAAACAAATCCAAACTACTTGTCAAGGTTTGGAGGCCGTTGGTTTACCATTAGCCTACACACGCTCGTGCTTTTAGTATAGCATAGCGGATAAAATATTTCCATCTAACGTCTGAAAAGTTTGATAAGTTGCTTTGCTACTTGATCACTAATTAGTTTCTTTTCTTTCCATTCATCCCAAAGCTTTTTTCTTTCAGCATCAGAAGATAGGCGTGTAAAGTGATTAAACATAAATTCTGCTCTAGCACCATTCTCTACCCCTAATGCTTTTATGTCTTTCTCGAACCTACTTAATCCTAACTTATCCTCTTCAACTAAATCTATTATTTTGTCTCCCAACCTCGAATCATCTTTATTAATTATTTTCCATTGACGATTTGCTTCTCCTGTAGATAAAGTTTTTAACTCCTCAAAGATAGCTTCAGCGTTAGCTCTTAATTGAATGTTTTCTACGTCCCCGAATATCTTTAATGCCCCAACATCTGACTTAATTTTCCTTGTATCATCATCATCCACACCGGACAAAAGTTTAGTTATCTCATCATAACGCTTATGTATCTGCATTTCTCTTTCAGTGATGAAGGCTTTATCTGGGCTGTCCTTTCTTTCTTCTATTGTTATATCTCCTTGGAACTCATTAATATCCTTTTTCAAAGTGTTCATTTTCTTCAAGACTTCGTTAGTGCCACCACTAAATGTAGATATTCCTATTGCTCTAAGCAAAGTTTGTCTTTTATTACGATCTATCTTAATAGGCCAACCTACCTTCTCTCCTGACAAAGCAGAATAAAGATTCATTGCGTGGCTAATACCACCAGGTCCTATACTTCTCAAGGCATACGCTCCTACTTTTTTAGCCCTTATATCTAACGGGTCTTTGTCATCATAAATTTGTCTTTGGTAGAAAGGATCGAAGTTATTATTTATATTTTGTATTATTTGTATAGGACCGCCACCCTGTCCTAATTTGAATAAATCAGTAGCATCCAGGAACAATGTGTAAGGGTTACTTCCGAATGGGATAGAATAAGATAAATCTAACCACTGTGGGTTTCCAGTTTCATCTTTCCAAGGCATAAGAACAGACCAAGTAGAGTTCTCCATCCACTTTGGTTTCTTTGCATCTATTTGTTCCTTAGTCATACCCAAAGCTTTACCTGAAAATGTGGTAGCTGCAGAAGCTATTAAGGGGTACTTTATTATAGTCCAGGGACGAGTAACCGCTGTCTCTAAAACACGAGGAGCCATTAGATAATAGAACGACAAGAAAGGTGCAATGAAACCTCCAATCCTACCACCTCTTACTTTATCTACAATCTCCGGAACCATTCTATAGTCAAGCTGCCATTTGTTTGCAAAGTTTACCGATTGTCCTGGGGTAGCTCCTCCTTGCAGAGCTTTCTCAGCTAAATACTGTCTAGCCATGTGATCTATTGATCCATACCATTTCATAGGTACTTTAACCCCTTTACCTAATTTATCTAAAGGACCAGCTAATTTATTAGCCAATTCATAAGGATCGCCACCTTCTCTCAAAAATCTATCTAATACAGAACGATCTACTTCTACTGCATGATAGTCACCACCAAATAAACCTTGATCTCGCCAAAATTTATATCTATCTCCTTTTCTTACATATTGAGATACGGCTTTGAAATAATCCCCAGTGTTAGTTGGATTCCATACAGGATATCCTGCTAAATCAGTTTGAATAAAATGACCAGATACATAATTTCTACCCATTGTTGGAGGAGAATACCCAGTTTTAAAACCTTTCCAAAAACCAATAGCTCCACCTACTATTTTTTCAATCGTTGAAGGTCCGTTTTTAAGAAAGAATCTTACATCCTGCTCCATCCCTTCACGAATAAACCCTCCGTTTAAAGGTCCTAGTCTTCTATCTTTCAACACGCCTCGCGGTAAAAGGTTGTTTATAGAAACAAACCCTGGTTTTTCTACTGTGCTAAACAGGTTAGGATTAGAACGGATACTATCGAAGTAGTTCATTATTGCGTAGTTGCTAGTAAGATCTTTAAATGTTTGAGAAAGCATAGCATCTGCTTGAGATACCCAACCAAAAGCTTTTTTGGCTTCTAACCCAATAGTTTCTAATTCTTTCGATGTCATCTTAGCGATCTCTGCTTCTGTTTTACCTTCATGTAAAAGAGATGATTTACCCCAATCAGTCAAACTCATTTTCTTTTTAAAAGGGCTGAGATTAATCTTACCTTCTCTAGATACAACCCCTGGTTGAAACTTAACTTTGTCTCCTACCTTCTGTAGATAAAAGGAGCGAGCATACTTACCCAAGTTATTTAGAAAGGTATCTTCAGAAAGAAAACTATCCTCTGGTTTTATCCACTTGTTATCTACCCACTTCTTATTAATATCGGTAATCTTTTTACCTACAGCACCAATCTCAGTATCAATCTTTGCAACGAAGGGAGCAAATTCTGGGGAGGGGGTAGTATATTTGTTGATCATTTCTCCTAATTGTTGCTTTTTTTCAAGAGGAAGTTTCTTAATTGGAGAAATTATGTCCTCTTCATACCTTTGTAACAAACCATTCTGGACTCTATTTCGTTCCTTTAATAACTTGAAAGCATCATCCGGACGACCTTCTTGAACCGTAAGTTTCTTAACACCAGGGGTTTGATTTGCTAGTCTAGTCAATCTATTCCATATACCTCTAGCGAACTTAGTAAGAGGATTCTGATATTCTATCGTATTAGGAATAAATTCTTCTTCAAGTTTAAATTCGGGTAAACCAACCTTACCTATGTTATCACTAATTTCTTTTTGATACTGTCTAAATTCATTCTCAAACAAATCTAACTTTCCTACTCTTCTTCTTATAGATTTAAAAACAGGATCAGTACTTGTTTTTATTCTATCTATAATAGTTCCTGTTGGAAGTTTTAATCTTTTAGATGCTGCTTTAATGAGAGGAGTTGCAAGCTTCACCTCAGAAATAGCACCTATTCCTGTAAATCCTATCCCTAGGTCTGTTATCTCTTCCTGTCGTTGTTTCTTTTCCTCCTCAGTCATTTCTGCTCGTGGCTTATCAGGAACTAATATCTTGGTAATATCACCAAATCTTTTGTCAGCAATCTCTTGTTCTTCAGGGGTAAATGTTCTAGTTGGGTCTCTAAATAAAATAGTTTTAAAGTCAGAAGGAGTAGTTCTTATACTTTCTTGTAGTGTTTCGGGAATCCTTTCTTGTATCTTTGCAGCGGTTTGTAATGTTCTTTTCGCAACAGCTTTACTTGCTCCGCCAATTAAACGATTGATTGATTCTTGCAATCGTTTCTTTTCTTCTTCTTCATCACGAAATAAGCCTCTAAAGAGACTTGATCCAGCACCTGTAATTGTTCCAAATAATCCATTAGGCATAGCATCTTATTTTTAAAACGGACCTTCTTCACCAGCTATACCTTTAGCTAAATCAAAAAAGTCCTTTGAAAACTCAGGAAACTGTCCAGCGAAACTTTGAGCAGTAGTATTGATTGAGCTTTTAGGAGCGCCAACGCGCAAAAGTTGTCCTAATTGTCTTAAAGCTGATTGTGCTTGTTTCTCTCTTTTAGTAGGTTGGTCTTTTTCAGCAGTACTACTAAGACTAGATCTTAGTCTAATATTCTGTGCTTCCAAAGCAGCTGACTTCTCTAACTTAGCTAACTCAAATGCTCTCTGAACCTTATCGTCACTTAGCTGTTCAGCTCTGGTTATATCACCAATGATTGCTTCAAATTCTCTCTGCAAATCTGTAGTAAATCCAGTAAGTTCTCTTGCTAATCTTGTATTAACTAAGTCAGCTTCTGCTCCAAAGGCACGAAGATCAAATTCTCTCTGTGTTTGAGTAACTCCAAGTTGCTCTGATAACTCCCCTCGTGCGCCTGTGAGCTGCCCCGCAAAGAACTCTTGAGAGATAGCTATATCTCTGAGTTGTTTATTTATATCAGCACTCTCAGAGGCTTGTAATTTATCTAAACCGGCTTGTGTAATAAGAGAACCTCTAGTTCTTCCCCTTATAGATTCAGGCAGATCGAGTAGTAACCTTCCTTTTTGCAAAGCTTCTTGCTGCAAAGGATCTAGTTGTGCCTGAAGCTCTGGTATTCCAAGTTCTCCTGATAATCTTTGACGAAGAATATCTAATGGTTCTAATCCAGTTCTAAACTCTCTAAACCCTGCTTCTAATCTTTTTGATTCTTTAGCTTGCTTAGCTCTGAATGCTGCTGATTTCCTGTTAGCTGCTGCTGCTGCTCTCTGTCTTGACTTTGTAGCAGCGCTTACTTTCCTCGCCTTTGCTTTTGGTCTTGCTTTAGGAGCAGCAGTAACACGCCGAGCCACAGGTCTAGCTGCCGGTTTAGCTGATGCTGCTGCTCTTGCACGGTCTGATGCTTTGGCTTTTGCAAATGCCGCACCAGTGAGTTGTTTTCCTGTACTGAAAC
>SDBV01010362.1_pt1 | contig 12224 bp, 9 predicted proteins | sample 2277081 | NCBI WGS metagenome assembly SDBV01 (sample SAMN10402039, study PRJNA504765) | marine sediment metagenome | isolation source: marine sediment core GS10_PC15, 223 cmbsf | place: Arctic Ocean: Southern Knipovich Ridge | collected 2010 | reverse complement strand
TACTACGAAGACGAGTACTACTACGAGGACGAATACATCTTCGAGGACTATTACTTCGAGGATGAGCTGTACGAAGACGACTGGTACGACGAAGACGATTGGTGGTAGGGGCGGGCGACGGGGGTGAATCGCGATACGCAGCACGATCCGCGCCGGCACGGCGCATAATGCCGTGTGTGGTTGCCGCGCAAACCGGCAGCGGATCGAGCCGCGGCTTGCCCATCGATGGCGCGCTAGTGGATTCCGTGCAGCATCGGCCGCAGCACGCGCAGCAACAGCAACATGATCACCGTGGCGACCACGCCGATCACGCCGAAGATGATGAAGTACTCCGCCGGGAGCATCTTTCCCCAGTAAGCGCCAGCGTAGTGCGCGAGGAAGTTCGCCACCGCGCCGGTCGTCAGGAACCACAGCCCCATGAACAGGCCGACGTACGCGGGATGCGCCGCCTTGGTGACCAGCGACAGCCCCACCGGTGAGAGACACAACTCGCCGATGGTGAGGACCAGATAGAACGCCAGTAGCCAGAGAATCGAGACCTTCAGTACCGACGAGTTCTGGTAGATCTGCGTCAGCGCCGCCCGGAAATCAGGATCGCTGCCCGCCGTCAGAATCTGCGCCTTGTCCTTGTCGGAAAGCACGTCGGTTATTCTCAGTGTCCGGCTCTCCGGCTCCCAGAACGCTATCTGCTGGACGTCGCTACCATCCTGGTGCGACGGCAGGCCGGCAATGAAGGTAATCTCGCCCGCTTCCGGCGGCGCGACTACCGACACCTCCCACGTCGCGTCCGGATCCATCTGACCGGCCTTCTTGGCGAGCCGAACTTCCTCGGTCGCCTGCTCCAGTTCATCAACCGCGGACTTGAACGAGTCCGTACACGTAGCGCTCATGGCGCGCATCCAGTCCAGATCGGTCAGGACGCCGTTCATATTGAGCACGCCGTCCTTCCAACGCAGCCGCGTGGCGCCGTAGAAGGTCTGCTCTTCTTCACCATCATCGTTGGATTCAACGCTATACACTCGGCTCTGTTCGTCGACCTGTAGCCCGACGGGCAGTTCGACCAGTTGTGCGGACGACGCCTTGTTTTCCGCCTGCGCCGCCAGCAGCATGATCCCGTACGCACACGACAGGAAGAACACGCCGAACGCCATTTTCATCGGCGTTGACGGCTGCAAGCCGCGCTTGTCGAGGAACTCCCACAGCCAGGCGAAGACGGCGGCGAAGAGGATGATGAACAGCGGGTTGATCGACTGCGACTGCTCGGCGGTCATCTGCCAGTTGCTGATCCCCCCGCCGCTGGCTTGATCGACGTCGCTGGGCGGCTGTGCGGCGGCCGTCACGTCGTTGACTTCGGCCATCGGCGCCTGACCCTGGAACACGTGCAGGTTGGTGTGCTTGTCGGCCCAGAGGTTCATCACGTTGGCCGCCTGCTCGAAGCCGACCCAGAACAGGATGGCGAAGACGCAGATTATGACCAGCACCATGGCGCGATCGAAGTAGATGCGCGACTGGCTGGGGCCGCCGGCGGCTTCCGACTTTGCGAGCGTGCTCGGCTCGGCGGCGGCTTTCTCTCGCTCTTCGCTCGCCGCTCTCTCTTCCACGGCGATCTGGTTCTCACGTTTTACGACCCGCCCCATGCCCCAGATGTAGACAATCAGGCCGAGTACCATGCCCACGCCGGCGGCCGCGAAGCCGTAGTGATAGCCGTAATTGAACCGCAGCCACCCGCAGATGATCGGGCCGAGGAAAGCGCCGAGGTTGATGCCCATATAGAAGATCGTAAAGGCACTGTCGCGTCGCTCATCGTCCGAGCGGTAGAGCGCCCCGACCTGCGTCGAGATGTTTGGCTTCAGAAAGCCGGTGCCGACTACCAGGCAGCCAAGCCCGGAGTAGAAGAACGACATTGGCTCGAACGCCAGCAGGAAATGCCCGATCGCGATGATCACCCCCCCGATCACCACTGACCAGCGCGCCCCCAGCCACTTGTCGGCGATGATCCCGCCCAGCACCGGCGTCGCGTACACCAGCCCGGCGTACCACGCCATCACGTGCGACGCCTCGCCCTGCTTCCAGAACAGGTAGTTGACCATGTACAGAATCAGCAGCGCCTTCATGCCGTAGAAGCTGAAACGCTCCCACATTTCCGCGAAAAACAGCGTGAACAGGCAGGTCGGATGGCCGAACAGTTCGCCGCGGCGGGGCGTCAGGTCACTAAAACCGTTTGCCTGCACGCTGGCTTGGGAAGGGGTGTCGGACACTCTCGGATCTCCCTGAAGTGGTTTCGCTCGAATCGCCTGCGGAGGGCGATCCACGTTGACCGCGTGCCACTCCGCGCGGCGGCGGGGCCGCGTCTTCGGGGGCTAAGATAGCGGAAATCGCACGCGGCGAGTAGGGGCGGGCGGCCTGCACAAAACGTACTCAGTGCGCGCCGGTGACGGTCGCCGCGCCGGCCTGCCCGGAGCAGGGAGGATTGGCGGGCAAAGGCTCAGCAGGCGTTTCGCACGGTGAACAGGACGGGGATGAGTGTGGCAAGGGTTCCAATCGCGGCCAGGACGGCCCGACAGCGTTCCAGCATGACTTTCTTCCGTGTCAGCCTCCTGGGGAAGGCCCCGTTTGGCCCCCGCGCGGGCAGTCGTCCCGACATACGTGCGGCCCGGCTTATGTCCTGGCCGTGCTCCACCGAGTCTCGATGAAGGACCTTACGCAGGCGGCGATGAGAACCAGACAGACCACCGCCATCGCCAATTGCGTATAGACCGCTATCGACGGCGGTGCCGCGCTCTTCAGCAGCGCGGGCACACCGCGGCCGGCGGATCCCAGAAAGCCGATCAGTCCGAGCGCCGCCGCCGCGTACATGGCGTGCCGGCGCAGGCGGAGTTTGAGCGCGAGCAATCCGGCCAGCGCGATCGGCAAGCCGAACAAGACCGGTATCAAGGCCGTAACACTGACACGTCCAGTGCCAAAGTATCCCCCCAAGCCCAGCAAGATCAGAACCGAAGCGACAACAATCGTGAATTGGGGCACGTCACATTCCTTGCATCCAGCCAAGCTCGATGCGCATCGCGGCCTTGCGATGCGTTCACCTGGCTCTCAAAGACCATAGCGCCGCAATTGCCGTTGTCCAGTTGTCGGCTCGATTGGGGGCGGCACGGAAAAGTGACCGGTTGGAATTCGGTCCGATCGGCTGCTGGCCGACTGTCTCGGCAACGGTCGCGTGGGTTCCATCAATGTCGAGGCGTTCGTGGCATTGGTGGCGGAGTAGAGCCCCGCTCCGAGCTCCGCGTCCTGCGGCGAAACCGGTCTTTGTGAAACCCGCCGGCGCTGGATATCATGCCCGCGACGACGGGGGCGCGTGGTTTTGCGCGAGACGCTGCGAGCATGTCGCCAACATACGAGTATCTGACGCCGGCTATCGCGGCCAACAGCGGCGGGCGCGAAGCACTGGGCCCGTGGCTGGTCGCGGCGGCGGCACTCGTCGTGGCCGTGCTCGGCCGGCGACGCCTCCCGACCGGGGTCGCGGCCGGCCTGTTCGTGGCGGCCGTCAGCGGTTTGCTGATGCTGCTGAACTACGACGCCCTGCGCGAGCCGGGGGCGGGCGGGTTTCTCCTGGCCGCGTCTTTGACCGGCCTGGCAGTCCTCTGGTTCATCGTCGTCGTCTGGGTTGAACGCGATCCCGTTCGGGAGGAGGACGACGACGCCCGCGCGCGCCGCGCCGCGCGGCGGAGCCTCGGCGTGCACGCCGTCGCGGTCGCCGGGCTGCTGGCCGCCGCCACCGTGCTTGCCACATGGTCGAACGAGGGCGGCGGGCGGGCGCCTTCCCTGGTTGCTCTCACGGGGCTGCTCATTGCAGTGGCGGCGGGCTGCTGCGTTTGGCGTCCAGGAACACTCAGCCGCTGGGCCATATTCGCGCTGTTGGGTGCCCTGCTCAACCTGGTGGTGCCCCGCACGGCCCTCGTCGCGCGTGAGACCATGATATCGCTGGCGATGTTGGTGGCTGGAGCGACCGCGCTGGTCGTGGTGATCGCCACGCTGCTGGCCGACTGGCGCCGGCGCGTGCATATCTGGCAAACCGAGCCAGAGCGACTCATCGAACCGCCGCCGGCCCATCGCGGGTTGTACGGCACTGTGGTCCTGATCTGTGGGGCGGTGGGGGCCGGCGGCGTGTTGGTGCCCGGCGCGGTCCTCACTCCGCTGGCCGTCGTGCTGGCCGCGTTCGCTTGCTTGACGGTGGGGCACCGCCGCCGGTCGAACGGCTTGGGCGAGATGGGGCTGGCCCTCGTGGCCGTGAGTATCGTCACGGCGGCGCTGGCGTGGCTGCCGGCGTCACCGGTGAATGGGCTGCTCGGGCTGACGGCGGCCGGCCTGTTGCTCTTGTGGCTGGCGCGTTTCTGGCACCAGCAGCTCGATGGCGGCCGGCCGTGGACGACCGCGGGGAGGCTGATCCCGACGGCCCGATCGCTCAGCTACGCCGCCGCGGGAGGGCTGTTGGCAATGGCGGCCCTGCACCTCCTCCGGTCCACACCGGGGGCCTCCCCCGCGGGCTGGCAAACACCCGTGGCCGGCCTGTTCATGCTGCTGTACTGGTTTTCGCTCACACGAGATGCGGTGGCACAGGGGGCCGTGGCGGGCGCATTAGCGGCCTGTCTGGCGCTGGTTGCAGCCTTGGTTCCAGTCGGCCAGTTCGTCACCGCCGTCATGGGCGTGCCGGCCGCCGTTTTGTTGGCGGCCGGCGGTTTGCTGCTGGCGATCGTCGCCGGACCGCCGCGTCGGGCCCCGGCCAGCGCCTGGCCCCACGATGCGTATATCGGCGGCCTGCTTCCGGTGGCGGCGGCTTTCGCCCTGACACAGAATGGCGCCGCGGCGCTGCCTGTCGCCAGTTTGGTCCTCGTCGTCGTGTGCGTTCTGCTGGCCTGGACGATGCGGTGGGGGGTGTACCGCCGCCTGGGTCCGTTGCCGCAGTCGTGACGCGTCAAGGGTCTCTGCCGAGGCGGGTCGGCGGACCAGGTGGATTGGCGCCGCGGGATCGGCTTGTTCGGTGCGCGGGGCGTCCTATAATGGCCCGCAAACCAAAGCACCGCTCGGTTGGCCCGACGGTGTCCTGGGACGTGACTGGCCGGGACAGCTCCCGGCACAGTCGCAGAAGATGGAGGCGGCCATGGCCGAGAACGGGTCCGAACTACGCGGAATCGCCTGGACGGAGGCGCTGCCGTTTGTGCGGTTGTTTGCCACGCTGCGGCTGGCGCTGAATTTCAATCGGCTGGTCCTGGCCCTGGCGTGCGTGGTGTGCTGCTACGCGGCCGGCCGCGTGCTCGATGGTCTCTGGGCGGAAGGCGGCGGTGTGGCCGCGCGCCTGCGCGGGCCGGGGATCCAGACCGAAGTCGAGGCCTATGCCACGCGCGGGCACACCGAGTTCGTCGCGTGGGAACGTGCCGCGGAGCACGAACGACTGGAGCTGGCGGCCCAGGCGCTGCTGCGATTTCGTTCCAATGAGGTCACCGGTATCGAGGAAGCACGCGTCCGCTCCGCCGCGGTCCCGCTCGCCGACCTCCTGTTCGACACCACTTTCAAGCAGGAGCTGGACGAACTGAGCGGCGTGCTCGATGACGCGCTGGGCGCGATCGACCGGGACGCCAATCTCACCGACGAGGAGCGCCGCCAGGAGCGTGAGGCCGTCGACTTGGTGCGCATGCTGCTCACCCGGACGGCGCCGCCGCGCGTGCTCCCCGACGAGCGCGCCCTGGCCATCGACACCCTGGGCGGATGGCTGCCGGCGGACGCCGCGGAGGGGAGTCAGGCCGAGTTGCGGCGGCGCATCGAGTCGGCCGTGCGGCGGCAGGAAGCACTTCAAGCGCAGGATCGCTTGCGGCCGCGAGGCCCCTTTTTCCGGCTGCTGCAGCACGAGGAGCACTGTTTCGCGGCGGCGATTCAGGGGGTGTGCAGCGGCCGCTGGGGCTTCTCGGGCAGCGCGTTCGATCCGGAGCCGGCGATGGCGGGCAGCATCGAGTCGGCCCTGCGCGGCATCTGCTGGCTGTGTAACCAGCGCCCGTGGTATGCGTTCTTCTTCGCCGTGGTCAACTTGCTGGTCTTCGCGTATTTCGGCGGCGCGATCTGCCGCAGCGCGGCGGTGCAGTCGGCGCGCGACGAGAGCGTCTCGCTGGGTGAAGCGCTGCGTTTCGTGCGTGAGCGGTATGGTGGGTTCCTCGTCGCGCCGTTGCTGCCGGTGGCGGTCTTTGTCGGCATCGCGCTGTTGATGACGGTGGGAGGATTGGTGGGCGCGATCGGCTACGTGGGTGAGCTGTTCACCGGCGTTTTCTATGTGTTGGCGCTGTTGGGCGGGTTCGCGCTGGCGTTCCTGCTGCTGGCGGTGGTGCTCGGCTTCCACCTGATGTGGCCCACGATCGCCGTCGAGGGATCGGACGGTTTCGACGCCCTGTCCCGTGCGTGCAGCTATGTCTTCAGCCGCATCTGGCACGTGATCTTCTATGCCTTTGTGCTGTTGCTCTACGGCGGCGTATCGTTCGTGCTGGTGCGCCTGGTCGCGCTGCTGACGCTGAAGCTGTCGCACAGGTGCACCGGGTTTGGCATGAACGTGATCAGCAGCGCCGAGCTGCAGGATGTGGGCAAGCTGGATGCGCTGTGGTCGATGCCGGCCTGGGCCGATCTGCCGTTGTTGCCGTCCACCCTTGACCTCCCGTTCTGGGGCACGTTCCGCAACGGGCCGCTGGACGGCTTTGAGTCGGTGGGTGCCTTCTTCCTCGCGCTGTGGATCTTCCTCCTGGTCGGCCTGGTCGGCGCGTTCATTGTGAGCTACTTCTTCTGCGGCAGCACGCAGATGTACTTCTTGTTGCGGCGCAGCGTGGACGCGACCGACTACGAAGAGATCTACTACGAGGAAGAGGAAGAGGAAGAGGGAGAGGGAGAGGCGCCGCCGGTTACCGGCCCCGTTCCCGAACCGACCGGCGCTGTTCCGACTACTGAGCCGTCTCCGTCGGAGGCCGCCGCGCCGTCCGAGCCACCGGCGGCCGACCAAGCCGATGAAACCTCAGAGCCACCCCCGGCCGACAAGCCGGACGAGGAAGAGTCGAAGTCCTGACCCAGTGCAGCAGGCGGCCCATGACGACCGACCAGCGGCAGGTTGAGAGCGACCCGCCGGGCGAAGCCACGACCAGTGCCAAGGACTTCCGCGCCCTGCGCGAATCGGGCGTGGCCGGCGGCGCCAGTCGGGCGATCGGAGCGGCCATCGCCGCCGCCCGCGACGCCGTGGCGCGCGCCTTGGTCCGCGCGCATGCGACGCCGAACCGGGTCACCGTCGTTGGTCTTCTGTTCACGTGCGGTGCCGGCTACTGTCTGGCGCGGGGGGCTTCCGAACAAGTGCCGTACTTTGACCTTGGGGGTGGTCCGGTGGGGTGGTGGCCGACACTGGCGGCGGTGCTGCTGCTCTTGTCCGGGGCCTGTGACATGCTCGACGGTGCCGTGGCGCGCGTCGGCCGGCTTGGCTCCCGCGCGGGCGCGCTGCTCGATTCCGCCGTCGATCGCTTCAGCGATATGGCGCTCTTCATCGGCTGCTTTCTACATTTTGCCCTCCTGGATCAGCCCAACCTGACGTATCAACTGCTCGCCTTCATCGCCTTGTGCAACGCCGTTCTGATCAGCTATATCAAGGCCCGGGCCGAAAACGTGATCGACGATTGCTCGGTTGGCTATTGGTGGCGTGGCGAGCGGTTCGCCGCCGTTCTGATCGGCTGCTTCGTCGGCCACATACCGTTCGTCCTGTGGCAGTTGGCGATCTCGCCCGCCTTCACGGTGGCGCGCCGGCTGAGCTATGGGTTCCGCGCTGTCCAGGCCGCGGAAGCGGGGCAGGCGCCGCCCCCGCGCGGGCCGTCGCCGGGGTGGCTGGGCGCCCTGCAACTGTGGCGGCACCCGCGGGGCTCGATCGCGTATGACGTGGTGACCGGGTTGCACATCGCGTGCATCGTTTTCGCGCCGTGCCTCTGGCCGGCTCTGCGGGCCAGCGGCGTCTATGCCGACCCGCTACGGTTGTGGCTGACCGGCTGAGCGTGGCTGCGGGGGCAGTCGAGTGGTTGACCGACCGGACCTAGTGGGGATATTGTGCAACAGTGACCGCTTGGGTGGCAGCCGAACGGCTCTTGTGGAGTGGAGGATCACTCATGATGCAGCTTCGTTTTGCCGGCCTCGCGGGCGCCGTGGCGGTCTGGCTTGCCGTAACGTGGCCCGCCGGCGCCCAGGAAGCCCTGACGACCCAGGCGACCACACGGCCCGCGGCCGCCCTGACCGAACCGGTGCCGATCATGACCCGCGTGCTCGAGGCGCGCGGCGATGTCAAGCACGCCCCCCTGGACTCCGCCGATTGGCAACCCTGCCAGGTGGACGACGAATACCCGCCCCAGACCGTGATTCTCACGGGCGTGCGGTCGTCGATCAAACTGCAAATCGGGGCGGACGACACGTACACGGCGGTGGTGATCGAGTCGGTGAGCAAGGTGGTTATCAGCGAGGCGCTGCGGACCGCCGACACCAAGCGGGTCCGTATCGGCGTGGGCTACGGGAGGATGCGCGCCGGCGTCGCGGAAGGCGGCCTGAAGAGCGACTTCACCGTCGACAGCCCGGTCGCCACGCTGTCCAAGCGGGGCACGTGGGACTTCGGCTTGTTCTACGAACGCGGGTCCGACCGCTTCGAGATGTTCCTGCTCGACCAGGGCCTGGTGGAGGCATTCGACAAGATCACCGGCGGCCGCCGGATCGTCCTGCCGCGCGAGCTGGTCACCGAGACGATGCGCCGCTGGGGTGACCAGGCTCAGTTGCTTCGCAACGTCGCGGTCGTCGACATCCCCGGCCAGGGGGACATCGAGGTGGCGTTCAACCGGTTGCAGCAGAGTGGCCTGCGCGTGCTGGACCCGGAGGGTGGGCAGGTGGTGCTGATCGACTTGTCGAGCAGCTTTTCACAGCAGCAATTCGCCACGCTCGCACGGGACGCGTTGCCGACGACACTGCTACCTCCGCGTCCCGGCGCGCTGACCTTGCCGGAAGGCTATTTCGGCACTGGTCGAGGGGATCAGTTGATACCGGTGCTCATTAAGGACGACTCGTCCCTGGCGCAACGGGGGCTGGCGCAGCCGGGCACCTACAAGTTTCGCCGCTCGGCCCTGGAAGGTTGGCTGCGCAAACACGGGAGCTCTCGGTAGGGGGGTGGTTTGGCGGCCGAACTGACCGGTTGGAAACCGGTCCCACAGAATGAGTCGGTCCTGCAAAGGAAGTCGGTCCCCGCGGTCCACTGAAGGGGCACCATGCCGCTTCACTTTACCAAGATGCACGGTCTGGGCAACGACTACGTTTACGTGGACGTCTTCGAGGAGCACGTCGACGACCCCGCCGAACTGGCGCGCCGCATCAGCGACCGGCAGCGGGGTGTCGGCAGCGACGGATTGATCCTCGTGGCGCCGGCCGACGACGCCCACGCCCACGTCCGCATGATCATGTTCAACGCCGACGGTTCGCGGGCCCAGATGTGCGGCAACGGCATTCGCTGCCTGGCCAAGCTGGCGTACGAGCGCGGCATCGCGCGCGTGAATCCGCTCCGCGTCCAGACCGATCGCGGCGTGCTGTCGCTGGACTTGACGCTCGACGCGGACGGGTGCATCAGCAACGTGCGCGTGGATATGGGGGCACCCATCCTGGAGCCGCGCTTGATTCCCGTCGACCTCCCAGGTGAGCGGGTCGTTGCCTACTCGTTGTCCTGCGCCGGGGCTGAGCTGCGGATGACTTGCGTGTCCATGGGCAATCCCCACGCGGTTTTTTTTCAGGCCGACCTGAATCAGGTTCCGCTTGACGAGTGGGGCCCGGCGCTCGAGCGCCACGCGCTCTTCCCGGAGCGCGTGAATGTGCACTTTGCGCAGGTCGTGGCGCGCAACTGCGTGCGGATGGTCTCGTGGGAGCGTGGCACGGGCGCCACGCAGGCCTGCGGCACCGGCGCCGCGGCCGTCTGTGTCGCCGGTGTCCTGAACGGTGTCACCGACCGCGTCACCACCGTCGAGTTACGCGGGGGACAACTCGAGCTCGAGTGGGACCAGGTGACGAATCACGTCTTCCTGACCGGCCCGGCGACCGAGGTCTTCACCGGTCAGTGGCCGGAGTAGCCGCCACAGGCGCTGCGGCCCCTGTGGGCATCCCGAATAATTCACCGCGGAGCACGCAGAGATCGCAGAGAGGTGGCAGAAAAGAACTTAGCGAAACCGACCCGGAATGACAGATGACGTAACACTGTCAGAACGAAACGCTCAGGTTTCGCCATAACTTCTTTCGCAACAACACTCTGCGTTCTCCGCGATCTCTGTGGTGTGAGTAAGCCGGGCTATGTTTGGTTGCCGGCTCGAGCAGCCAACAGCGCCGCGCCGATGACGCCGGCTTCGTCGCTCTCGAGCGGCGCGCGTTCAATGCGCATGGACGGCGGAATGAGCTCGCCCCGGTATTGCGAGAACGCGTCCCGGGTGCGAGCGAGGAGTTCGGGATGATGCTCGATCACCCCGCCGCCAAAAGCGATCAGGTCAGGTGCATACAGGTGCGCGAGTTGCGCGGCCGCGACGGCCAGCGCGTGAGCGAGTTGCCCCTGCGCCGCATTTGACGGCAGATCCTCGTTGGCCCCGTTCCCACGTTCCCACTTTCCCACGTTCTTCCGTAGGACCGCTTCCAGACAACCGGGTACGGCAGCATGGCCGGCCGGCGCGCCCGCCGACGTGTCCACGATCAGGAAGCCAAAGTGTCCCGCCCCGCCATGGGTGTGGCGGAGGAGCTCCCCGTCCAGGATCACGCAGCCGCCGACGCCCGTGCCCAACGAGACGTATGCGAACCGCTCCGGCCGCGGGCGCGTGTTTTGCCACTGCGCCCAGCCGGCCGCGTTCACGTCAGTTTCGAGCCGCACCGGACGGCCGAGCGCTTTCGTGAAAAGCGAGCGGAGATCGACGCCCACGAGTTTTGGCAAATTCACGGCGGTCTGCATGACGCCGCTATGCTGGTCCCACACGCCCGGCAGCGCGACACCGACCACAGCCGGCTGCGCGTCGGCGTCCAGGGAGATTCTCCGGGCCTGCTCGGCCACCACTTGGCTCAATCGCTCCGGGTCACCTCCCGGCGGCAGAGCGGCGGCAGCGTGGGCCAGCATTTGTCCGTCGGTGGCGACTAGGCCGCTCCGCACGCATGTGCCGCCAATGTCGATGCCGAGCACAAAGCCGGCGTCGTGAGGGGTCATGATCGTCTGATTCTGGCGGCGTTCACCGAATGCACAAGAGGGCTTCCGGCCCGCCACCCGGTGGTGGGCGCGCGATGCCAGCCCTCCGGTGCGGTCTGGTGGGTAACCGGAGAAGGAACCCACCCCCACATGGAACCTCTTTGCCGAACCTATCGCCGACGGGACGAGAAGCAGTCGCGGCAGTACACCGGACGTCCCGTGGTCGGTTTGAACGGAACCGTGGTCTTCACACCGCACTCGGCGCAGGTGGCCTCGAACGCTTCGCGCTGCCCGCCGCGGTCATGGCTGAAGCTGCCCCGCCCGCCGCCGCCGCCGCCGCCGCCGCCGCCACCCCGGCTGGGGGGGGATTGCGCTTTGCGCTTCTCGCGGCAGTCCCGGCAGCGCTTGGGTTCATTCGTAAAACCGCGCTCGGCGTAGCGGGTCTGGTCGTCGGCCGAGTGCACAAACTCCTGTTCGCAATCCACACATACGATGGTCTTGTCTTCATAAGACATGGTTAAGCTCCTCCGAGCGGGTTGGTCGCCAGCGGGGGGTCAGAGAGATAGAGGGATCCGGGCATCGTTCGGTCAAAAGGGGTCGTCCTGTGTGCGGACGTCACGGGGGGCTCCTGAAACGGCCCGTCGTGCCCAAGCCGCTAGCCGGGCAGGCGGTGGCCCTGTACCACGCACCGTGCGTAGTATGCGCCAAGGCGGCGGCGCGGTCAATTGATAATATCTTATCACTTCCTCATTTGCGCGGCGTGATTGCCTCTTTGAACAGGTTGATTCTCGCCCAGACGGCGTATACGCCGAGGGCCCCGGGGAGCGCGCGATTCAATCGAAGCGTGACCAGACTTGTTGCTTCATAGCCCCCGACGGGGTTGCCCCAAAAGGCCGTCACCGCCGGGGCGGTCCGCGGGTGGGACTGCTCGAGAGGACTCGGCGGCGCTACGCCGACCGGTAGTGGTCCTCGGCGAATATAT
>SDBV01010361.1_pt1 | contig 12225 bp, 9 predicted proteins | sample 2277081 | NCBI WGS metagenome assembly SDBV01 (sample SAMN10402039, study PRJNA504765) | marine sediment metagenome | isolation source: marine sediment core GS10_PC15, 223 cmbsf | place: Arctic Ocean: Southern Knipovich Ridge | collected 2010 | reverse complement strand
GAGTTCGCCTCGACCTCATCGATGGCTTGAATACAACTGGGCCCGTGCTCTCTTCCGTTTCGAACCCCTTCCCACTTCACTGCCGGTCCTGGCGCCAAGAACCTGAATTCGCCCAGCGGCGCCCTGGCATAGGGAATATGGGTAAAGCGCATGACTCGATCGGTAACTCTCCTGCCCTGCACCCTTCCGCTCGTGGTGGTGACGACAGGATACTCAACCTCATTATTGTTCTCTTTATTGTTATCTGTATTGTCAGTCATGCTGGTCTCCCAATCACCCGAAGATTGATATGCTTCGGCATCCGGCGTTTCAAGTCCTTGAACCTCTCCTCCAGTTCCCGGATTCGCTCTCCCGGCTCCAGGATCATTTTTTTCTGCTCATAATAAACAATGCCAAGACGAAACCGATCAGAATCCCAGCAAAGATACTGCCGTCGGATCGGTTATCTTCCGGCGTGGGCATTTCTTCTTGAAGTGGTTCCGGTGAAGGGAATGGGGTATATGTAGGATATGGGGTTGCAGAGGGAACAGTTGTTGGTGTTTTCGTCAGCGTTGGCGTTGCAGAGGGTAATGGCGTTGAGGTTGGTTTAGGGGTTTCCATGAAAGTAGGTTTTGGGGTCGGGGGTGGAGAAGCAAGATGATCCAATGCCCAATCATACATATCCATTAATTCAAGCGCCCTTTCGTTTTCTGGGTCGATAGAGAAAATCTCATCCAGGTGATCCATTATTTCTTCAAAAGTAGGGCTGGGGAAATCCCTAACATATGAGATTTGTTCCCAGTTGATTGCTCTCCGGGCGAGATAAGCATGCAGTATTTGAAATTCCACATAAGCCGCCCGCACGTCCAGATCATCCGGTCTCAAATCCACCGCTCGGGCATATGCCTCCTCACCGGTCATAAATAATTGAAAAAACTCTGGAGAGGCTTTGATCTCCCATCCTTTTTGTTGCATTGTCGATAATAATACTGCCTCTCCTAATTTAACCAACGCACCAAAGTTATCCGGGTCTCTTCGTAAGGTTTCCTGGGAATCTAAGATCGTCTCCCAAAGTTCAGGGTAAAGGATCTCGGCTGACCAATTATCCGCATTGGTTGGTTCAAGGTCCTTAAATCTCCAGATAACTTCATTTCCTATGAAGACAGCGCCTGGGGTGGCAAATTCTAAGACCACATTTGTTAGGTTTGCTTGATAAGGCAAACGCAAGGTGATCTTCCCTTCCCCGATCGGTCCGTACCAACCCGCGCCGGTTTCTAAAATATATCTGAGTCTAGATTCGTTAGTTTGCCAGTTGTCAGTGGAGAGAGTTGTGTATGTCACTTTGAGGATCACTTCCTCACCAGCCGGAAAAGTGACATCGAAATGGGCCCATGCAAGGATGTAAGTATAAATAGTGGGGTCTGGGACAAGGGTTGTCCACCAGTCCATCTTTACGCCATCCACCGTCACGGTAAAATCCTCTACCGTAGCTTCCCTTCCCCACCCATCGTTAGAGCTGATCGGGAAGCGGACGGCCATCTGCTCTTCTTCCTCCCCCTGGTTCTGCATCCAGAATGTGGCTGTGACGGAGACCTTATGTCCAAGTATTACCCAGATATCATCTTCTCCATAGACCGTATCCATTTCCCCTGGACCATTGACTTCTATGATCACTTCTTCCGCCACCATCTGGACCATAGTATTTTCTTCTCCCGGAAGTAGGTTCTGACCAGGAGGCGGCTCCGGCGGGGCTGCATCAGCAGAAGTTGGTAAAGAATGAGCAGATAAGCTCACAATGATGATAATTGCAATGGATAAATATCGTGAAACAGTTTTTTTACTTATCATCATCCCTTTCTAAACAATTACATGACTAACGACTAATGACTATCAGACTGCCAGACTACATCCCCTCCAACCATCGTCGCTTTCGGCTTTATCTCACGGATCTCCTCCGGCTGGCAGGTGAACGGGTCGGTGTCTAAAATGACCAGGTCGGCCAGGAAGCCAGGGGCAAGCTGTCCCAGGCGGTCTTCCATCCCTGCCGCGTAAGCTGGGCCGATAGTATAAGCATTCAAAGCTTCTTCTATCTTAATTCGCCCTTCAGGATACCAACCTTCTGGCCCAGGACTGCCGTCTGCTCGTCTGCGGGTGACCGCGGCGTGGATACCGTGGAACGGGTTGGCCGAGTCCACCGGGGCATCGGAACCAAAAGCCATCCGGGTTCCGTTGTCCAGCAGGGTCCGCCAGGCATAGCCGTATTGTGAGAGGTCTCCCCAGAAAGCATCCGCCATAACCATATCTGATGTGGCGTGGATCGGCTGCATTGAGGCGATCAGGTCCAGGTTTGCCAGCTTGTCCAGGTCGTCCCGGTGGAGCAGTTGAACGTGTTCGATCCGGTGGCGCGGGTGGGCGAGTCCTTCACTCTTCTCAAATCCTCTGAGTTGGGCAAACCCCTTTAGGGTCTCGTGGTTTGCCGCGTCCCCGATGGCGTGGACAGCCAGGCTCAACCCCCCGCTGGACGCCTTCCGCCCGATCTCGAACAGCTCTTCCCCATCCATAAAGAGCAGCCCCTTGTTCTCCGGTTCCCCGATGTAGGGCTGAAGCATGGCCGCGGTTTGAGGCCCGAGTGCGCCGTCCATAAATATCTTGATCCCCCCGATCCAGAGAATATCATCACCAAAACCCGAGCGCAGACCGACTTCGAGGGCGTTTTCCAGCCGCTCTAACGGTAAGGTCTTGAAAACCCGGAGTTTGAGACCCCCGCGCTGGTGAAAATTTTGCAAAATGGTGAAACAAACTATCCGGTCATAATCGTGTACTCCGGTGATCCCCATCTGCCACAAAGCTTCTTGCCCGGCTTGGACCGCCTGGAGGTATTCTTCCATGCTGGGTTCAGGGATGATTTTATCCGCCAACTCCGCCGCTGTTTCGAGCAGGACCCCGGTCGGGTTCCCGCTTTCGTCTCTCTGAATCTCTCCATTGGGCGGGTTGGGGGTTTCCGCAGCGATTCCGGCGGCTTTCAGCGCGGCCGTATTCACCCAGGCGGAATGCAGGGATACCTGAGTCAGGTAAACGAGGTGGTCAGGGGTAACCGCGTCCAGGTCGGCAGCATTTGGAAAGCCCTCCGGCCAGTCGTTCTGGTTCCATCCGTGTCCCTCAATCCACGTCCCCGGCGGGGTCTCTTTAGCCCTCTTAGCTACTCGTTGGATGCATTCTTCCTTGCTGGCCCCGAAGAGATCGACCTTCTGTAAATTCAAGCTGAAATTCTTAAAGTGAATGTGGGCGTCTGTCAACCCAGGGAGGATCACCGCCCCTTCCATATCCTGGGCTTTTCCCCGTCCTCCAAACTCCTTGAGGATATCCTTATCCTCCCCCACTGCCAGCACCCGCCCGGCGTGGGGCGCGTGGTCATCAATCACCAAAGCCGTGGCGTTGGGTTGTTCATCATTTAGGGTATATATTTTTGCATTGTGTAGGATTTGCATTGTTTATTTCCTTACAGGTATCTGGATGAAAAAAATTATTTTTTTCAGGATTGTTCTTGTTAAATTAATTTGTTTTTTTCCACCCATGCAATTACTCAGTAAAATCCTCCAGAATTGCGCTGATTTCTTGTTTCAGCGAGGGTAAATCCTCAACTACTGTGGACCAAACCTCATCTAGATCGATTCCAAAGTATTCGTGCACGAGTAAATTACGCATCGCGACGATCTCAGCCCAGGGGATATCAGAGTGGGCTTGTTGCAAATCGTTTGAAACTTTAGCTGCTCCTTCCCCAATGATCTGAATGTGATGCAATACCCATACTTGAATCAATTCATCATGCTCAAATTTTTCTTTCCCTTTTTGAGTATATCGTTCAATCCGTTCAATTGCCTCAAGAATATCTTCCAGCCGTTCTTTATCGCGCCTCATAACGCCACTGCCTCACGCAATACCCTCTCTTTGATCCTCGGCTTCAATCCTCTTTCTGTCACAACATCCACCTTACACCCTAAAGCATCCTCAAGCGCAAGGAGCAAGGCGGCATGGTCTAACAACGTCCGGCCTGGTTCTAAATCTACGAGGATATCAAGGTCGCTGGTCTCATTAACTTCACCCCGTGCCGCAGAGCCGAAAACACGCACATTTGTTGCGCCGTGTTTGGCTGCGATATCCAATATTACTTGCCGTTTATCTTTCAATAAATCTTCAATTTCCATCACAACTCACAAACCTTATTATACATCCTCCCCCAACAACCTATCCACTAACGCATTCAACTCCTCATCCGAATAATAATACAGGGTGATCGCTCCTCCTTTTTTGCCGTGCTTCAAGCCTACCTTGGTGCCGAGTGTATCCCGGAGACGGAGTTGTAATTCCAGGATGTCAGGGTCTAGTGGGGGTTTGGGTTTCTTTGGGGGTTTCTTCCCTTTCAGTTTACGAGCAAACTCTTCCGTCTGGCGCACATTCAATTCTTTGCTGATCACAGTCTGGAGGGCGGCGCTCTGGGCTTGAGCGGAGAGACCTTTTAACGCACGGGCATGCCCCTCGCTGATCTCCCCTTCTGCCAGGGCTTTCTTCACCGCCTTAGAAAGGTCTAGCAGGCTCAACGTGTTCGTCACCGCCACCCGGCTCTTCCCCACCCGCACCGCGACCTGTTCCTGGGTGAATTTGAACTCATCCACCAGATTCTTATAGGCCACGGCCGTTTCCAAAGGACTGAGGTCAGCCCGCTGAACGTTCTCGACCAAAGCCAGAAGGAGCAGTTCCTGATCTGTTGCTTCCCGGATGATCGCGGGGATATCGCTCAGTCCCGCCAGTTTAGCGGCTTGAAGGCGGCGTTCCCCGGCGATGAGGACGTATTGACCATCCTGCTCGCCTTTCGTGACAACCAGGGGCTGGATAACGCCGTGTTCGCGGATCGAGTTGGCTAAATCAGCCAGCTCTTCCTCGTCGAACTTGGTCCGCGGCTGTTTGGGGTTCTTTTTAATTTGGCTCACCGGAAGCTGGTCTATCCCGCTGGACGGGATCACGCTTTCGCCACCGGGGATAAGAGCATCTAAACCTTTACCTAGACCTGATCTTCTGGACATATTGGCTCCTTTGTTTGCATCCAGAGTTTTTACGAAGTTAATAACAAGGGGTTTAAGCCCCTTGTTCAAAAAACTTTATTCTTTCTTCTTAAACTTCACGCTGTCCTTTTTCATGATCTCCTGGGCAAGTTCATCGTAAGCTTTAGCGCCAGGAGAACCCGGCTGGTAGGCCACAACAGGCAGTCCGTAAGAAGGCGCTTCTGCCAGCCGGATGCTGCGGGGGACAATTGCCTTGAACGTTTGTTTGGGGAAGTGTTTCTGGATCTCCTCAACCACATCCTTCGAAAGGTTGGTGCGGGAATCATACATCGTTAGCAGCACCCCCCGAACTTTCAATTCTGGAAAGATAGCTTTCTGTACTCGTTCAATTGTCAGGATCAACTGGCTGATACCCTCCAAAGCCAGATACTCGCACTGAACCGGGATGATCAGTCCATCTTTAGCCGCGACCATCCCGTTAAGGGTCAACAAGCCCAGGGAAGGGGGGCAATCTATCAAAATATAGTCATATCGATTTTGGATCGGGGAAAGCGCTTTCTGCAACCGCTGTTCCCGGGACAGTTCGCTGATCAATTCAATTTCTGCCCCAGTCAGGTTGGGGGAAGAAGGAAGCAGTGAGAGTTGAAGGCGCGGGTTATGCAGAATGGCGTCATCGACTTGAACGGGATCGAGCAATGCCTGGTAGGTACCGTTTTGGATAGCAAGCTTGTCGATTCCCAGGCAGGCGGTGGTATTCGCCTGAGGGTCGATATCCACAAGGAGGACCCGCTGGCCGTAATTAGCCAGGTAAGCGCCGAGATTAATAGCAGTGGTTGTTTTACCAACCCCACCCTTTTGGTTGACTATGGTGTAAATTCGAGCCACGTTTATTGTACCTCTTTGATCAGATTATAGAGGGTTTGTTCAGTTGGAGCGCTGGAGATTCCCTCACGGGTGACCGAATCCGAGGCCACGAGGTTGGCAAACCGGACAGCCTCTATCGGGTCTCTTTCCGCTGAAAGCCGAAGGAAAAATGCAGCCGCAAAGATATCTCCCGCTCCTGTGGTATCCAACATTTCCACTTCCGGGGCAGGAAAATGAGTTTCACTTCCCTGGGTATACAGGGTTGCCCCATTTTCCCCCTGCGTAACAACAAGTATTGGGGCAGCTTGGGCCATCAAATCAATAACCGACCTATCAAACAATACATCTTCTTCGCTGATGACAACTGCTGAGACCTGCTGGAGGATGTGCGTGGCTTCCGGCCATTCGCGCCACTCAATCCGTCCCTGGTTGTCCCACTGCCGCAGCCAACCCTGGGGGGTCAAGTAGATCTGGGCTTCGGGGAAGAAGCGGACAATATTAGAGTTGATCTCCCCGGCCAAAGGGGCAAGGTGAACAAGAGAAGTTTTTCGCCACAGTTCTGGGATGTGATAAAAATCCAGGGGATCAGCCAGGCGGTGAAGGGTTTGTAGGCGACCCTCTGGGGTATAGATATTCTCAAAAGTCGTGCTGTGTTCGCTGGCTTGATTAACGATCGGGATATCTTCAAGCAGCTCTATTCCGGTCTCCTCCCCCCATGATGTGACGATGCCTACCCAGGCGCCCAAAGCCTTTGCAGTCAGGCTGGCATACGAAACAGTACCCCCGATGCGGGTTCCAGATGGGGTTAAGTCTTGGGAGATATGGCCGATTAGCAGGTAGTCGATAGGCTCTAAACCAGGGATCGAAAGCATGAGAGTATTATACCGTAGGTGATGTCGGTTAGTATTTTTGTCAAACTAATAGGTAGAAAATCGAATATTAGGTGATTAAATTAGATTCCTGTTTTACATAGATAATAGGAGTCGAGACTTGTCGAAAACTTCGTTTTCGCCTTAGGAGAATGGGGCAAAAGAATATTTGCGGAATAATGCTTATTTCCCCATTCTCCACAAATCGGTTAAAGCCTAGATTCCAACACCATGTATTGCATTTTTGCAACAGAGGAAAATTTGATTATTTACCCAGAATATTGTATAGTAAGTGTATTCTTAGGCACAAATTGGGATGATGGATAATCTCTCACTGTTCACACTCGTACTTAATTTTATCGCTATTTCTATTTCTGTTTGGTTGGGGTGGTATATCATCACACGCAGTCCCCGCCGGTTGGTCTCCTGGTTAACCAGCCTTACGCTTTGGTCGCTGAGCGGACTATTCCTCAATATGCTCTTGGCTCAAAATCCTCCTCAAATAATAGACTCTTCTCATGCATTAGTGCAGGCGCTGTTCCCATTCTGGTCACGTGATACTATTGTTAATGAAGGAGCATGGTTAACCGGATGGCAGGCCACTCCGGCGATCGCCTTCTGGCATCATGCAACCATGATACTCCGCACTTCAAAACAAACCATATGGCAAAAGGTACGGGTGGGATTGGTTTATCTAATGGTAGTCATTGCCATCTATTTGCAGATTAGAAATCCTTATACCTTCACAACTGAAATAAGAAATCCAAGTTTAATGAATTCTTTAGAACCCGACTTTCCCTACACCTTCTTTATGTCTTTGCTGTTCCTATTTGCTTTTCTAGGTTTTGAAAATCTTATCACTGCAGCAAGAGCAACGCCCTCCTCATTAGCACGAAAGCAATTCAAAATATTGGCATATGCTACCCTCATCGCTGGTGTAACAGGTCCTGTTTCATTAATTTCAGTTAGTTGGCTAGAAATCCCCAGAATAATAAACACCATCTTATTAGGAGTCCCAATTGGATTGATCGGGTATACAGTTGCCCGTTACAGCGCTTTGATAGAAGGTCGGACAATTCGGCGAGACTTTGTTTATAACGCCACTGCGATAGGTTTGATTGTTTTGGTTTATTCGGTGGTTACCTGGATATCTGTTTTGATATTTGATATCCCACCGGCAGCATATGTTTTTGTTATCTTACTCGCGATCACGACTCATTCATTAATAGATTTTGCCCGTCGTTACCTCGATTCGATCTTTTACCGCAAAGAAGATTTCGTCCTTCGAAAAAATCTTCGCATGCTTTCTGGTCATGTCGGCAAGCAAAATCTCAAAGAAACCATTGATCTGGTTCTAAGTTCAGTTTGTGATTCGGTAAAGGCAACCTATGGGGTGGTCCTGCTTTTTAAGAAGAAAACCCAATATCCGATTGCTTCATTTCAGTGGCAAAAAGACCTTGCGGAGATCCCGTTTTCAAGCTTTCAGACAGATGACCTCATCAATCTTGAACCGAATCCCTTACCTGCTCCCCTCAATGAAGCTGTGTTGTTGATCCCCTTATACGCAGAAACAGAGCAGATAGGTGCAATGATCATTGGACCTCCAATAAACAGCACTGAATTTTCGGATAATGAAGTCGAACGGTTTCTTGAGGTAAGTGACTCGGTAGCTGATTCTGTCTATTCAACCCAAAGAGAAGATGAATATTTGACCAAAGCAGTAAAGGTAGCAAAATCCCGCCAAATCCGGTCTTTAGTATCTACCGATCAGATCTCCGTTAAAGAGGTCGAGGGAATCCTCCGCCACATTTTCGATTACGCTGTCCTTGGTGAATCGGTTTTCGTAGAATTGAGAGTTGTTAGACAACGGTTATCCGAAGATGCTGTAACCCACCTAGATAAGGGGAAAATTGTCTATGAGGTAATCGAAGAAGTTGTAAATAAACTGCGCCCTGAGGATGAATATCCTGGTGATCCTGCTCCCCGGGAATGGCATCAATTCTTGATCTTATATGGGGCTTATTTTGAAAACAAACTCAACCGGGACATAATGTCCCAACTCTATATCTCCGAAGGCACTTTCAACCGCACCCGCCGCTCTGCGATCCGGACTATATCCCGCGCCTTGGTGGAAATGGAAGCAGCCCAGATTTGATCCCCTAAGAACAGAAAAAAAACGATCAAAGCTAGTGAAAACTCACAAATGAGTATTCCGGGCTTCTTTATTTTGGCAGTTTTATAATGCGAGTCTTATCATTTTAATTTTCGAATAACCCAATTTTATTCAGCCTTACAGATTTTTCTTGAAAACTGGTAGAATTGTGCGCCGATGAAGGATATTGGTTGACACAGCGAAAGCCAATCCCCTTCAAACAAGGAGAATATTGGTAATTCAATTTATAAGGTAATCTAAAACTATGCTAAACAGATTCATCTCAGGGAGTAGATCATCGTTTAATAAATCAGATTTCCCGAAATGGTTGTCCCCTCTCTTGATCGTGATCGTGGTTTTGGGGATTGCCGCATTTTTTCTTTGGGAAACGCCTGATGAAGTCCCTATGGGTGATTCATATATTCATTTTGTATATGCTCGCAATTTGGTTGATGAATTCGAGTACACTTACAACCCCGGGCTGCAGGAAGGGATTGGAACAACCAGCGTTCTCTGGGTAGCAGCCTTAGCTTTCTTCTACTTTTTTGGAATTTCCCCAGTAATTGCTTCAAAAATATTAGGGATCGGCTTGCTGGGGCTGTCAAGTTGGCTGGTTTATAATCTCTCTAAATCAGTCCTCCACAAATATCCTCAAAACCAAAAAAAACTATTTGCCACGATTACAGCATTATTAGTTAGCCTATCTGGAAGTTATGTTTGGACCGCGCTTAGTGGGATGGAAACTATTTTATTTATCGCATTGGGTCTTCTGTCTTTATATTTCTATTCTAGAAAGAAATGGCTCTCTCTTGGGATTGTTTTAGGGCTATTTGCGCTCACTCGAATTGAGGGCATCGTTCTTGCTGGAAGTATTATTTTAATTGAAACTCTCTACTACCGGAGACTTACAAAACCGATCCTAAAAATTCTCGTACCAATGGGCATTCTATTAATTCCCTGGTTGATATACCTGCAGACAAGAGAAGGGCTGCCAATTACCGCCACTTTCCAAGGGAGGCAGGCAAACGCCCTATTCATTGGGGATCAAGTATCTAACCAGGCCCCTCAAATAGCCTGGCTCTTAGAGATTTCTCCTTTATTGTATTTTTTCAGTTGGACAGGTTTCCTCCTGTTTTTTGGAACTGGAGCTGTGTCCCTTCCAGGTCCCAAATTAGGAATGGATGGTTCCCAATTAGCCAGTGTATATTCAATTCCATATGTAAGTGTCCTCATAAGTCTTGTCATTATCATCCCATTATTAATGAAAGCATGTATGCATCTCTGGAAAAAAAGACGCCATATCTCTTTTGACGAACCCACTCACCGGTTGTTGATCATAGCTGGACTTTGGATATTCTTGCATAATTTAGCGTACAGCATTGTTTTGCCAAAGGTCGGAAGCGCAGGAAGGTATGCCTCTTTAAATCAATTTGTGTTTTGGTTGTTCCTCATTATTGGCGTGTTTGCCTTAAAGAATCAATACGCAAGATTAGGAGCAGCTTTCTCGATCATTGTTCTCTTGGGGATCGGTCTTCAATATTGGAAAAACATCTACGCTGCGAATGTCAAATATTCTATAAATGTGAGGATTGCTTCAGCTCGATATATTGACGAAAAAATTTCCCACGACGCCTTAATTGGAACCAATGATAAAGGGGCAATCAGATATTATTCACATCAGCGAATCGTAGAACTGTTTGGTTACATCAATAAAGAAATTTTCAATCATTTAGAATCGGGTGGCACATTTGCAGATTTTATTTCCGAAATGTGTCTAGACTATGTGATGTTGTTCGGTTATACAGATGACATCGGGATTGGCTTTGCAGAGGGAATGAATCTTTTCGATGATGAACGGTTCGAACTTGTTGAAGAAGCGGTTTTTTCAGTTTCAAATGAAGAATGGATGTTTGGAATTGCTCCAATTGAAAGCTATCTGCCTGCTCAGATCATTTACCGGATCGATTGGCTGGAAAGTTCCAACTGCGATCCATAACTTCACACAACCCTCTCCACCCGAAAAAAAGGACAGGTTGTTATTCTCTTTAGGTTTTCAATCAAGGCTGGTAGAATTGTCCTCTATGGAAATTGCTGATTGATGCAATAAACAGCCAGTGCCTTTCTGTTGAGGAGGAAATTGTTTCCTCGAAAAAAGTGACTCCGAATTATGCTTAATAAAAGCGCTGAAGAAATAAAAACCCTAATTGAAAATTTGAAAATCCCTACCTGGCTACCTCCATTATTGATCGTGATCATTACCCTCGGAGCTGTTGTAGGTTTTTTGTGGGAAGAACCAAATGAAGTCCCGATGGGTGATTCATACATACATTTTATTTATGCCCGAAATATAGTCGAGGAACATGAGTTCGCATATAATCCTGGGTTGTCAGAAGGGATCGGGACAACCAGCTTCCTTTGGGTTATGATCCTCGCATTATTTTATTTTTTCGGTATTTCTCCGGTGATCGCTTCCAAAATATTAGGGGCTGGGTTGCTGGTATTTTCTGGATTGCTGGTATATGAATTGACCAAACAATTCCTCCGAAAACTTTCCCCCAACCTAAAAATTCTGCTGGCTGCAATGGTTGCGTTCGTGGCTGTTCTTCCAGGAAGTATTATCTGGATCGCTTTGAGTGGGATGGAAACCATTTTATTCTTAGCCCTGGGACTTCTATGCATTTATGTTTATTCTCGTGAAAAATGGATCCTCTTAGGCATTTCCTTAGGTCTATTATCACTCGCCCGGATAGAAGGCATCTTCCTAGCAATTGTGATTGTTTCGTTGGAGATTTATATCCACCGGAGGATATCAAAATCTATTCTGAAAATCGTTGTTTTTATGGGAATAATATTGCTCCCTTGGATAATTTATCTGCAGATTCGGGAAGGTGTCCCCATCATGACCAGTTTTCAAGGCCGTCAAGAAATCTCCTCGGGTGCAGATCAGCGATTGTCTGACCGATTTCCTCAAGTCGCCTGGATTACAAAAATCCCCCTTCTCATCTATTCCTTCAGTTGGATCCTGTTTGCGTTCTTTTTTGGTACCGGCGCGGCTTCTCTGCCGGGTCCGTCGATCAAGTTAGAAGGTTTGTTTTTAGGTGTCCAGTTATCAGTTCCTGTACTGTGTGTTCTGATCGGTATAGTAATCGTCATTCCCTTATTTATCAACGCATTCAGATATCTTTGGAAGATTAGAAATCAACTTAATCCTTTAGAACCTGGTCACAGGCTGTTGATCATTTTTGGAATGTGGGTCTTTCTCCATAATTTAGTTTACAGCTTTATCCTGCCCCGAGTAGGT
>SDBV01010359.1_pt1 | contig 12226 bp, 5 predicted proteins | sample 2277081 | NCBI WGS metagenome assembly SDBV01 (sample SAMN10402039, study PRJNA504765) | marine sediment metagenome | isolation source: marine sediment core GS10_PC15, 223 cmbsf | place: Arctic Ocean: Southern Knipovich Ridge | collected 2010 | reverse complement strand
GATGGTCGAGGACTATCGCAAGCAGGATCGATGAGAAGAACCGACATGGAACCATCCTTCCAAGACCGATGCGTAGGTTCCCTTCTAGGAACTGCCTGCGGCGATATTCTGGGGGCAGCGGTCCAGGGGTGGCCCGCCTCTATCGTCCAAGAAGATTGGAGCTGGTGGCGACAGGCAGAATCACAGAATAGCATCGCCAACATCATTCTGCATCTCTGCGGCAATGTCAAGCAGTGGGTCGTATCAGGCATTGGGGGCGAACCAGATATACGCGAGCGTCCGAAGGAGTTTTCGCAGCGGCGGGCGATCCCGAAGACCGAGTTGCTTACGCGACTGGATGATGTGGTGCAGGAAGCCGGCGAAGTTCTTGGGAGGATGACTGCCCCGGAACTGCTGACCACTCGTCGTGTTCAGGGATTTGATGCGACTGCTCTGGGCGCAATCTTCAGTTCGGTGCCGCACTTCGTTGGTCACACCCATCAGATCGTGTATATTACTCGCTGCCTCCTGGGAAACGCCTATCAGTTTGAGTGGACCCCGACAACGCCAGAGCAAGGTGCCCCAGAGCGATAAGACCTATATGAGACCCAAAGAAATCTGGACATCCCAGTGCGATGCGGCCCTCGGCATCCTTGACGACTTTGGCACCGAGAAAGCCCTCGGCTAGAGACGGGAGACTCTGACATGGTATCGCCTCAAAGGTTACTTGTTCTTGCACTGCTAATCTTTATCCAAAGCGTGGCAGTTGCGCAGGAGCCAGACCCGACTCCACTCAAGGTGCTCTTCATAGGCAATAGCAAGCGAGAGACACTCGAACGGATCCGAGTCGCCACCGACAATCGCTCCTTCGTCCTGGAGAGATCTGGCAGACGTTTCGTTCCCTGGGGCTTCAACTACGACCATGATGATACAGGACGACTTATCGAAGACTATTGGGACGACCAGTGGGCGGTCATCGAAGAGGACTTTCTAGAGATGAAGCGCCTCGGTGCGAACGTCGTTCGCATCCACCTGCAACTCGGCAAGTTCATGCAATCCCCGGACAAGCCGAATGAACGCTCCTTGGAACAACTTCGGCGGATCGTCCGGCTAAGCGAGAGGCTCGGTCTGTACCTCGATCTGACCGGGCTCGGTTGTTACCACAAGGCGGATGTGCCCGCCTGGTATGACAAGTTGGACGAGCAAGGGCGGTGGGATGCCCAGGCACACTTCTGGGAAGCGGTGGCCGCGAAATGTGCCAACAGTCCGGCCATCTTCTGCTACGACTTGATGAACGAACCGGTCGTCCCCGGTGGTCGGAAGAAACGCGATGATTGGCTGGGGCCTCCGTTTGCCGGGAAGCACTTTGTCCAGTTCATCACCTTGGAGACGAAGGGGCGTCCGCGTCACGAAATCGCCCAGCAGTGGACCAGGCACCTGGTGGCCGCAATTCGCAAGCATGATCGTCGGCATCTGATCACAGTGGGCCTCGTACCCTGGAGTCTGGATCGACCCGGGCTGACCTCCGGGTTCATCCCGGAGAAGATTGTCGGCAGTCTGGACTTCCTTGCCGTTCACATCTATCCGGAGAAAGGCAAGGGCGGTGAGGCGCTGAAGACGCTCGAGGGGTTCGCGCTAGGGAAGCCGGTGGTCATCGAGGAGATCTTTCCGCTGAAATGCCCGGCGGAAGAGCTTGGAGAGTTCATAGACCGCTCACAATCAACCGCATCCGGGTGGATCGGTTTCTATTGGGGGAAGACTCCGGAAGAGTATCGGCGGTCGAAGACGATTCCCAATGCGATTGCCTTGAGTTGGCTGGAACTATTCCAGGAGAAGGGGAAGACGATCCGACCGTGACTGCAATTTCCACGAAATCCATTACTTGATGGTTTTGGCGATACGTGGCGTTTCCTCGGCCTCGCAGATGACTCGGAACCCGACGTCGAAAACGACCTGATCGGCGTGGTAAGCGAGCCGCGACGCGCTTCGGCAGCGCTTCGGCCGGTCGTACCACGAGCCGCCGCGAACGACCTTCCGCCCGATCGCACTGGGCATGTTGCGACTGTCGTTCTCGGCATAAGGATACGAACGATAAGTCGATCGGGTCCATTCGGCCACGTTGCCGTGCATGTCATGAAGTCCCCAAGGGTTGGCCGCATAGGTGCCCACCGCAGCCGAGACGCGGGATTTATCGCCAAAACGGGTATCGGCCGGCCGCCATGGCGGGATAGCACCCGAGGGGAGGCTCCAGCCGAACGTATCGAGCGACTGATGCACGGCGTCGGAAACATTGGCAAACGGTGAGAAGTCGTCGTCAAGTGTTCCATAGGAAACGGGGGTGGCCGTGCCGGCGCGGCAGGCGTATTCCCATTGTCCTTCGGTCGGCAAGCTGAACTTCCGGCCCGTCCTTGCCGAAAGCCATCGGCAGAACGCCAGGGCCTGCTTCCACGATACGCGTACGACCGGTTGGGTCGGCCCATCGAGCGGATAGCCTCGCTCGCGCGAGCTGAATTGGAGAAAATCGCCGTGTTCCAGCCGGCTGTCGTGCGTGGGATCGAATTGGGCAAACTCTCTGTTGGTAATCTCGCAACGACCGAGCCAGAACCCTCGGTCGATCGTCACTCGCGTCGGCGGGCCTTCATCTTCATAGCCCTCGGCATCGCCCATGACGAACTCACCAGCCGGGATACGAACCATTTCAAAAGCCACGCCGTCGGTCAACTCGATGCGCAACGTCGGCCGTTGGGCCGCGCCGTCCGATTGGCGTCGCAACGCTTCGGCCTTGTCAAACGGCCAGGCGGGGCAGTCGGGTACGACGACCGGGGGCTTACCCGATGGCATCGCAGTCAACACGGCCGGACCAAGGTCGGCCACGGCCAGATCGGCCTCGGGATTGTCGTCGATGCCCGTGTAGAGTTTGCGCATCGCCCGGCGCCGCTCGCTCTGATGGTCCACACGGTCGGTGCCGCACACCTCGGTCCAATTGCCATGGGCGGGCGTGTGGAGATCGATCCACGTGATCAGCCGGTCGTATGCCTCGGCGTCAAGTTCCACGCCATAGTGGCCCTTCCGCAGCAATTGCACGAGCTTCGTCGTATCGGCATGAAATTCCCACGGTGGCAGCATGTGTAGATCGCTCTCGATCGTCGGCGATCGGACGAATTTTCGCAGTTCGTAATATGAGGGGCTGAAATGCGCGAAGTCGTTGTACGAGGCCGACCGGGCCTGCATGTTGATATGCGGTCGGGCCGTCAGGTCGACAAGCTCTTTCCCGTCGCCAGAAGGCTTGCCGTCGTGACAGCCGACACAATACTTATCAAGCACCGGCTGGACTTCGCGTTGGAAGCTGAATCCTCGCGCCGGCCCGTACCAGGGCGTAATGCTCGACGGCGGTCGTACCATGGCGGTCGACAAATGGACCGGCGGCGCCGTGTTCTGTTTGTCATGACACCCCACACACGAAAGGACCTCGCCCGGCATGGCCGTGAACCAACTACGCATCAACTGGACGGCCTTTCCTTCGGCATCGAGCGGCTGAACGGAAATGGGAGTATAGGCCGGAATACGAAAATGGGCCGAACCGTCTTCCTCGACCGGCACCGTACCGATGATCTGCTTTACGTCCCAAGGCCCGTCGAGCCCGACACGATCCTGCTGGCCTCCCATGCCGTGGTAGGAGAAGTGGTAGCTGAACAGGCGCAGCCGTTTGATCGTGCCGCGTGGCACGCCGGCGAGCCCCGGCCCCGAGTAGATATCCGCCAGCGTCACGATCGCGTCGCGACGGGTAGGGTCGACCTTGTCGGGCACGGCCGGCGGTCTGGGGGTCGTGCGCAGCGGAATCGGTTCCATCATCGCGCGGCCCGGCTCTTCGTGCAGTAACAGAAGGTTATCAAATACGTCGACCAGGTAAATACCCCAAAGGCCGCGGCTGTTCATCCGGCAGGTCGCCAGGAAGTACTTGTCGCTCAACGGGTAGGGGTGCAGAAACTTTGGCCAACTGCCGGCGGCCAGCCCGTCGACCAGTACGGCCTCGACCTTCTTGCCGTGGCCGGGAATCCGCTGGATCGCGCCCTGGGCCTCGAAACGGCCTTGGGCCGGATCGAAAATAATCAGCTCGCCCGAGCGGCCCGGCGCGTGATGTCCGCCCACGACCGCCACGACCTTCGTGGGATGGTTGGGGATCGGCCGGGCATAGAACATCGCGTTGGGCCAATAGGAATTGCTCCCATAGTACTCCATCTGCTCCGTGCCGTCGGGATTCATGTGGAACAGAATCCGGTAGAAGGCGTGCGGCACATCCGTGTATTCCCAGCGGAGATAGAGTATCCGGCCGTTGTTCAGCACGGTCGGACACCAGTTGTGCTCCTGGTCGACCGTCAGTTGGCGAACCGAGCCGTCGCCCTGGCGAACGTAAAGATTCGTCACGTGCGAGCTGCCGCGAACACACGGAACACCAACGAATGGGGCGGTCGACGTGAAAATGATTCGCCCGTCGGGCAGATAGCAGGCGTCGTAATTATCAACGTCGGCCTGTTCGATTAGCCGCACTTCGCGGGGGTTCGATCCGTCGGCGTCGATTTCGTGAATCTGCCAACGCCCGTTCGCGCCGGCGGTGGAGAAGAGCATCTTGTCGGCGTCGAAGTTCAGATCGACGTCACCGACGAAGCGACCGCCCTCGGGCTGGTAAAGCGTCGTCAGTGTACCCTCGGGAGTAACGGGCGAGAGGACGGCGATTCGGTTGTCGTGTCCCGTCCGTGGAAGGCTCGAATTGCTCTCATAGTTAGCCGGCAGAACCCGGTTGCCCGCGTTGCGATCGATCAGCAGCAACCGCCCGAAGTCCAACAGTGGATTGGCCAACAGGGCCTCGGCCTTCAGCTCCTCGAACCTTTCGACCACGGCGTCCAGCGCCTCGCTGCTGGGGTGGTCATCCTGGCTCGACTGCACCTTGGCGAGCAACGCCTCGTGCTCCTTCTCGAGTTGGGCAAGTCGCGCGAGATATTGGCTGCCCTTGCCGTAGCGATCTGGGTAAGTGGCGATCAGATCCTCGATGGCCAGCGTAAGCGACTTCCAAGACTTGGCCCCAACGCCCGGCGCGAAAACCATTGCCGGCAACCGGCTCGACGGCCGCACGATCACCTCTTGCCATTGGCGCTGGTCGCCCAGATAGGCCAGGATATTGGCGGTCAGCCGCTGGAGGTTATCGCGATGTGCGTTGGTCGCGTTGGCATAGTGGGGGAGCCGCCATCCCATGGCAATGATTCGGCCTTTGCCCAGCTTGTATTCGACCATCGGGTTCTCCGAGCCATTCGGCGCGCTATGGGCCAGCAGCATGCCGCCGACGGGACCGCCCGAGCCATGGAAGTCGGCGAATGCCGGATAGCCGCCATCGTTGATCGGAATTTGGTTACCGGCGGCTTCCAGGCCACGAAAGACCGGATGCTTCGGCTGCGCGGGCGTCAAGCCGGCGGGGTTCCGGTCGACGCCGGGCTGGCCGAGGCGCGTGCTCGCGCGTTCGATTCCCAGCGAGTTGACCATGGCCAGCGCCGCCCCGGAGAGATACAGCCCGTGGCCGCCGGAGACGTATTGCTTCAACGCGAGGATCGTTTTCTTGTCGCCCATCGGCTTGGTCTGGCCGACGGCGTTGCCCTGGTGATACCAGAGGACGTCGAACTGGTCGAGGTTCGCGGCATGGCCGGCAGCGAGGGACGCTGTGACGAACTTGCCGGGCGCCGCCGCATGGAGGACCGTCGTGGAACCTCCTTCTGTGGCCACCTCCCATGCAGCCTGCGTCTGATCGTTCAGTGCGGCGGCCGGCGGCTCTGGCACGAGGAATCCGATCTTCAGATCACCTGCAAGTGAATGGCCTGGCATCGCCGGCATAACGGCTATGAAGCACGCCAAGCAGACAGTCTTCTTTGCGTTACCCATCAGAGTCTCCCTGGTTCTTGCCGGTACGATTAGTCCGTATCTCGCAACGAAGCAGAGCCGGCAGTGCCCAAGCTGCGGCTGCGACAGACAATTCCAAAGTGCATTATACGATCGCGGCCCGGCCGTGACAAGATGGGTGCAACGTTCGGCAAACTTGTGACTTACCGGGTATTTCCCATTTGGGTTAAGCCTGAAGACGGTCCAGACTCGCAACGGTGACTATGGTAACATTGCGCCCCCGTGTGCGTATGCCTGGCCGTTCCAAATTGGGTCCATTCTCGGCACGTCTCATGCCGCACGGCTTGTTGAGACCAACCGACGTCAAGACGATGCCAATCGGCAGTGCTGCGTGCGTCTACCCGTCCAGCGTCCAGCCCTGGCGGTACTCGCGGCTGAGCAGGTCGTTGGCTTGGCTGTGGTTGGTCACGCGACCGCTGGCGCCGTCGTATTGGATCTTCTCGCCGACGCGGTAGGCCACCAATCCCAGCAGCATCTGTTCGATCGCCGTGCCGCTGTAGTCGAAGTCGCAGGAGGTTTTCAGGTCGCCCTTGCAGGCGTTGACCCACTGTGTCTGGAATCCGCCCATCGCCGCAATCTGCTTCTGCTGTGGCCGCGGCTTGTAGTGCGCCACCCCGGCATCCTTTTCCCGCGGCAGAAGCTCCCGCTTACCAAAATCGGCGACCAGGTAGCCCTTATCGCCCTGGAACATCACCCCATGGCCGATCTTCTCGACGTTGACGTCCTCTGCCAGGCGGCTCGGCTTGTGGGCGCCCTGGTACCAGGTCAGGCGGATCGCCGGCCGCCAATCGTTGGCGGGGTGCTCGAAGGTGGCGGTCAAATCGACGGGCGTTATATCGGGGTTGAACTTTTCGCCGTGGGCCACAGCCGACGTGGGCAGACCGGCGTCGATCGCGTTCCACGCCAGGTCCATGGTGTGGCTGCCCATGTCGCCGATCTGCCCGCTGCCGAAGTCCCAATACATGTTCCACCCCAGGCAACCGCGAAAGTAGCCCGGGTTGTAAGGGTGCATCTGGGAAGGGCCGATCCACAGATCATAGTGCAGGTGCTCGGGCGGATCGCCGGCGGCGGGTAGATACCCGTCGCGGCGGATCTGCCGATTGCCCCAGACGTGCACGTGCTCGAGCTTGCCGACCGCCCCGTCGAGGACCATCTCGCGTACGCGGTCAAAATTCGGATTGGCGTGGCGCTGCGTGCCTACCTGCGTGGCGAGCTTGTCTTTGTTCCTCAAGTAATTTGCGCGGGCCACGCGGGCTTCTTCGACGGTGTTGGCCAGCGGCTTCTCGCAGTAAACGTGCATTCTGCGATTCATCGCCCAATTGGCGATGAAGGCGTGCGTGTGATCGGTCGTGCTGCAGACGACGGCGTCGATGTCTTTCTGTTCGAGGCACTTGCGCCAGTCGACGTAATGCTTGGCATTGGGGAACGTCTTGGCGGCAGTCGCGAGGGTTTGTTCGTTCACGTCGCACAGGGCAACGACGTTTTCGCCTCGGATGGCCCCAAAGTGCGCCCGCGCCCTTCCACCCGCGCCGATGACGGCGACGTTGAGCTTGTTGCTCGGTGCGTCGGGACCGGCAAGCAGGCCGCCGGGCAAGATCGTCAGCCCGGCCCCGGCAACCGCGGTGGCCTTGAGGAAGTGCCGTCTGGCGATGGCTTGGGTCAAGGTCGGTTTCTGGGGTGTTGCGTTGGGCGAGGTAGTCATGGTCGGTGGGTCCTCATGTGAGTGATTTGTGGAAATCAGCGATCCAGCGCCGCGCGGGCCCTCCTTGCCCTTGCGAGAACGGACCGGGGGAGGGTCTCAAACTGGGTCTATGATAACAAAAAGACGTTCCACAAGCCATGTTTGCAGAACTGGGCAGATTCGACATCCATTGACTCTGCGGCTGCGCCGAACGAAGTCCTCGCCGGCTCCGCCGGTCGGCCCCCAGCCCCCAAAAAACGCACGAAGATCGTGACATACGGAACCTTGCTTGTCCCCCGGCGGGGTTAGTCCGGACGAGCGCGGGCTCCTCTTTTGGAGTTCGATCTATACCCCAATCGTTATCGCGATAGCAGCAACCGACCCAAGACTCGTGCCTTATGGCGCGATGACAGCGACCTTTTACACCGGGCTGGGTTGCGTTCTGGGGCCGTCGGTAGTATTCATGGTGATAAAAGCGATCGTCTGAATGACGTCGCCGACCGATTGACGAGACGAGATCATGGAAAAGCTTCAACTGATCGCCCACGCCCGATCGCATGGCGATGCGGTCGCCCTTCGCTCCGCCGCGGGTGAGCATTCCTACAACGAGTTGCTGGATTGCTCCGTAACTCTGGCTGCGGCGCTACTCAGTGCGACTGAGGATCTCAGCGAAGCACGGGTCGCCTATCCGCCAGCCGGATTCGATTACATCACGGTTCAGTGGGCGGTCTGGCGTGCGGGTGGCGTTGCGGTTCCATTGAGCTTGTCCGCAACAGAGCCGGAACTTGAATACGCGCTGAGCGACTCGCAGTCACAGAGCGTCGTGACGACACGAGAGCTGGTGGACAAAGTCGATGCCCTCGCTGAGCGACTCGGCCTGCGCCTGCTGATCATTGACGAGGTCAGTCCCGCTGGGCGGCAACCGCTCCCCAAGGTCGATCCCCGGCGACGCGCCATGATTCTGTACACCAGCGGAACGACCAGCAGGCCCAAAGGAGTTGTGACGACTCACGCTAACATTCAGGCCCAAATCGAAACACTGGTCGAAGCATGGCAGTGGCAGGCAACCGATAGCATTGCACTGTTCCTGCCGTTGCATCATATTCATGGCATCATCAACGTGATGTCCTGTGCGCTGTGGTCAGGTGCGACGATCGAACCGTATCCACGCTTCGACATCAGCGCCATCCTTCAGCGTGTCGCCGCAGGTACGTATTCCGTGTTCATGGCGGTTCCCACGATCTACGTGAAGCTCATCCAGGCTCTCGAATCGCTGTCGGAGGATGACCGAGCGAGGATCGTTGGCGGATTTGCCCAAATGCGTCTGATGGTCTCGGGTTCCGCCGCATTGCCCGCGAGCGTTCATGAGAAATGGACGTCTTTGACCGGACAAAAGCTCCTCGAGCGATACGGGATGACCGAGATTGGGATGGCCCTGTCGAATCCTTACCATGGAGAACGACGGCCTGGAACCGTTGGCCAGCCACTGCCGGGGGTTGAGATCCGGCTCAAATCAGAACAGGGAAAACTGGTGACTGCGGAGGGTGAACCAGGTGAGATCCAGGTCCGTGGTCCGGGAGTGTTCCTCGAGTATTGGAATCGTCCCGACGCGACGGCAGAGTCATTTGAAGACGGCTGGTTCCAGACCGGGGATATCGCCGTGTACGAGGGCGGCTACTATCGAATCATGGGGCGACAGTCCGTCGATATCATCAAAAGCGGTGGCTATAAGCTGTCGGCGTTAGAAATCGAGGCGGCGCTCTTGCAGCATCCTGCGATTTGCGAATGTGCCGTAGTCGGAGTGCCCGATAACACTTGGGGTGAAGCCGTTGCCGTCGCAGCAGTTCTGGATGATGGTGCAGAACTCAGTCCGGAATCACTGCGCGCGTGGTGCCGCGATCAACTTTCCCACTACAAGATCCCGAAGCGGTTTCTTGCCGTGGACCGGTTGCCTCGCAATGCGATGGGCAAGGTGACAAAACCAGCCGTTCGGGAATTGTTTTGAGTTGTGCGTTGCAGTCCTTGCAGCGCAGTCCCGAAGGACGATCTCCTTATGGCTTCGTCGCCGTGGGGTAACCTAGCTCCGCCAGGGACTGGGTGATCTCGTCCAGGACGGTTGGATCATCGATGGTGGCCGGTAGCTTCCAGTTCTTGCCGTCGGCAATGGCCTTCATGGTGCCGCGAAGGATTTTCCCCGACCGGGTTTTCGGCAGACGCTTGACCACCGTCACCAGCTTGAATGCGACCACCGCACCGATTCTCTCGCGCACCAGGGCCACCAGTTCACCACCAAGTTCCTTTTCGTTGCGCTCGGCGCCGGCGCTGAGGACCACCATACCTAGAGGCAATTCGCCCTTCAAGTCGTCCTCGACACCAAACACCGCGCACTCGGCGACGTCCGCGTGCGAGGCCAGGACCTCTTCTATCGCGCCGGTGGAGAGCCGGTGGCCGGCGACGTTGATCACGTCGTCAATGCGGCTCATGATCCACAAGTAGCCATCGTCGTCCCGGTAGCCGGCGTCGCCGGTGAGGTAGTAGCCCTCGAAACGGCTCAAGTAAGAATCCTTGTAGCGCTGATCCGCGTTCCACAAGGTGGGCAACGCGCCCGGCGGCAGCGGGAGCTTGATCACGAGCGAGCCGATGTCGCCGTCCAGCACCTGTTTGCCCTGCGCGTCCAGCACTTGCACGTCGTACCCGCACACTGCGCGAGTAGGCGATCCGGCCTTGACCGGCAAATGCTCGATGCCCATGCAGTTGGCCGCGATAGCCCACCCGGTTTCCGTCTGCCACCAGTGATCGATGACCGGAACCTGCAGCACCTTTTCGGCCCAATGAAGGGTGTCGGGATCGCAGCGCTCGCCCGCCAGGAATAACGTGCGGAAATTGGACATGTCATACTTCTTGACGAACTCGCCGTGGGGGTCTTCCCTTTTGATCGCCCGGATGGCAGTCGGCGCAGTGAATAGCACCTCAACCCCGTGCTCGGCGATAACCCGCCAGAAAGCTCCGGCATCCGGCGTTGAGACTGGCTTGCCCTCGAAGAGGATCGTGGTATTGCCGTTGAGCAAAGGGCCGTAAACGATGTAGGAATGCCCCACCACCCAGCCGATGTCGGAAGCCGCCCAGTAGACCGCGCCTGGCCGGACGTCATAAACGTTCTGCATCGACCACCTCATGGCCACGGCGTGTCCCCCGTTGTCACGCACCACACCCTTAGGCTGGCCCGTGGTGCCGGAGGTGTAGAGGATGTAGAGTGGATCGGTGGCAGCCATCGGCACGCAATCGACCGGTTGGACTCCTTTTTCTGATGCACCCCACTCGATATCGCGCGGCTCGACCATGCTGGCTTCGGCTTGGGGACGCTGCAGAATAATGCATCGCTCGGGCTTATGGGTGGAGATATTGATAGCTTTGTCCAGTAACGCTTTGTACTGGACAACCCTTGTCGGCTCGATGCCGCACGACGCTGAGACGATCAACCTCGGTTTCGCGTCGTCGATGCGGGTGGCCAGTTCGTTGGCAGCAAAGCCGCCAAACACGACCGAATGCACCGCCCCGATGCGTGCACATGCCAGCATGGAGATCACGGCCTCAGGTACCATCGGCATGTAGAGGACGACCCGGTCGCCCCTACCAACGCCCTGGCCGGCCAGAGCGCCCGCAAACAGAGCCACTCGGTCACGCAATTCTCGGTAAGTGAACTTTCTCTGCGCACCGGTGACCGGGCTTTCGTAGATCAGCGCCAACTGCTCGGCTCGGCCGTTGTCGACATGACGGTCTAGCGCGTTATGACATGTATTCAGTTGGCCCCCCTGAAACCAGCGATAGAAAGGCCGGTTCGAGTCGTCGAGGACCTTGTCCCACTTCTTATACCAGTCGATGTTCCCGGCGGCCTCGGCCCAGAAACCGTCAGGGTCTTCCAGCGAGCGATGGTACATCGTGTCGAACTCCTTGCACATGCTTCCTGCCTGATCACGGTAAGCTTTACCCGAGTATAGTGAATTCGGCTCCATCCTGCCTCCAGGGCCCCTTCTCGCTTTTCAACTCCCGGTCTTGACCCCAACTAACGTTCGATTTGCGGGGCACGCCGACGGCCGTTTCGGCCCGAATCGCCGCCGGGGGTCGATTCCGGGAAAACTTATGAGGATTCTAACACGCGAAGCCCAGCTTTCGTTCCCCCCCGATAGAGCTAGTGTAGCCGCCCACGTCCAGTCCGAGCTTTCGGTGGTTTGCTGGGATTCCCAAGAACTTTGACCCCTCTGACGAGTTCTTATTCTCGGGACAACCCGGGCAGGAGCGGTAACGCCAGGGCTGGAAACGGCGGTCTTGCTAAGAGCCGCGACGAAACACGCAATTCTTTGACAGCGTCCCATTTTCTGCCGCGCGGCCTGGAAATGGTGTTCATCCGGCGCTGGCGTACAGGCTCGACAGCAGAAGTACGGGTTCCTCTTCTCTGTTCGTGGATTTCCGGCAAAACACGTCGTTTTCCGGCGTTTCGACCCGTCCGGCCACAGAGAAGCGACGGTCTTAACTTGTGTCAATAGCTGATTCAAAACACATTTTTGAATTCCTTTCTGACGGTTGTCATCGAACGGTTGCTTGTCGGGCCTTGACCTCCGC
>SDBV01010358.1_pt1 | contig 12228 bp, 8 predicted proteins | sample 2277081 | NCBI WGS metagenome assembly SDBV01 (sample SAMN10402039, study PRJNA504765) | marine sediment metagenome | isolation source: marine sediment core GS10_PC15, 223 cmbsf | place: Arctic Ocean: Southern Knipovich Ridge | collected 2010 | reverse complement strand
GAAGTTAATACATTTATTCAAAGGCAGACATCACAAACGACATTTTATTATAAGGAGATAGTATCTCATGGGATCTAGTTTATTAGTTGATATTACTTCTATAAGTCCCGGAACGTGCCCTGTTTCATGGGGTACTATTCCAAGTTTGAGTGCAACCAGTATTACTGTTGCAGGTACAAATAGTGTTTGTCTAATAGTAGCACAAGTCAAAATAAAGGACGCTTCAGATAATTCATATGAAATGCGTCTTAAAGTCAATGGATCTGTAACAGGGAGTCCCGTATTAACGGGCGATAGTGACGGTGTACACGGAAGCTCAGGCAACAATGGAGGAACAATTATATGGGCTGTCGATGGTCTGTCGGGGAGTTCTAATAGTTTTTCTGTGGAATGGCAACGAGTTCTTGGTACATCAACTATAGACATAGCCTATCAACATACCCTTCAAGTCATTGAAATAGACGGCGGAGACGCTTCTATAAAGGTAGATCAATCTTCTACTGCTTCGGGAACTTCTACAGCCTCATGGGCTAATCTTTTTAGTGCTACCACCATTTCTGTTACCAGTGGTGCAATTGTATTGATGATAGCCAATGTTCCTCATAGTTTACCATTGGCAGGTGATCAATGTGCAGAATTCAGATTTTCAGTAGATGGAACCCGAGAAGGGGCATTTGGAGCATTTCGTAAAGACATTGCAAATATGGCTAATGGAATGTCCATGATGCATGTCTTAGATGGAATTTCGGGTAATCATAATTTTGAACTACAATGGATAACAAGATTATCTAGTGGTCATTCTCCAGTTGATACTACGAGATTACGTACTTTCCAAGTTGTTGAAATAACAGCTAATGCAATTTTACAAGTTAAACAATTACTTACGACCTCGGGTACTGCTCCGGCAACCTACGGTACTATGACTGGAATGACCGGAACATATACGCCCGCAGCCAGTGATTCAATAAACCTCGTAGTTGCTCAATATCTTGCAGCGGCTACAGTTACTTCAAACGAAGGAGAAGCCGCCACTAGGATAAATATAGCCGGCACACAGGTAGGTTCTGAACTCGTAGATTTTCAAGACAACGCCGATGAATTGGGTCATATCTGTCAAATTTGGGCAGATACAGGTTTATCGGCTTCTACAACCTTTAAGTGGGATTGGGTAGATCTAGGAAATAATGAAGTTCCATCATTGGACACAGGTAGGACTAGGAGCTTCTTTGTCATAGAATTTACACAAGCTGCGGGAGATATAGAAGCAGAAACATCAAGACAAGTAACAAGAATAGTTCAACGAGCTGTGAGAGATTCGAGACAAATTACAAGAACTGTGATTACTCAAGTTTCTGATAGAGCTTCTAGACAAGTAACACGGACAGTACAACGAATAGAAAGAGATAGTCGTCAAATATTACGTACTGTTATTAGAACGCAACAAGCATCTAGACAAATTACTCGTATAATTCAAAGAGCTGTACGAGATTCAAGACAGATTTCTAGAATAGTTCTACGAATTGAAAGAGATAGTAGACAGATTAATCGTGAAGTTGTATTTACAGATCAGGCTTCTAGACAGATTACTCGTACAGTTCAAAGAGCAGTAAGGGATAGTCGACAAGTAACAAGATCAGTTATTGTTTTTGATAGAGATAGTCGCCAAATCACTAGAATTGTACAACGTGCAGAAAAAGATAGTAGACAAATATCTCGTGAAGTTATATTTACAAACCAAGCATCTAGACAGATAACAAGAATTGTACAACGTGCAGTAAGAGATTCACGTCAAATAACTCGTTTGGTACAAAGAATAGAAAGAGATAGTAAACAAATCTCAAGAGAAGTTAAAATCTTTGCTCGCGCTTCAAGACAAGTTACTCGTATTGTTAGAGTAATTGCTAGAGATAGTGTACAAGTTACACGTTTAGTACAATTAGAAGGAATAGACAGTCGTCAAATTACACGTACTGTTGTAAGAACTGCGAGAGATTCGAGACAGATAACTAGAACTGTTACTGTACAAACATTTGATAGAGATTCTAGACAAATTACACGAGCCGTACAAATATTTGCTCGTGATAGCAAACAAGTTACACGTACTGTTCAGAGAGAAATAATAACTAGTCGCACAGTTACACGATTAGTACAATTAACAAATCGTGATTCGGTATCAATTAGTGTAACAACACAAATAGCAACAAAAGCTAGTACATCAATAGTTCGTATAATACAAGTAAAATCGCCCGCTTCCCAACAGATTTCTAGAGTTGTACAAATAACAGTAAAAGATTCAAGAAGTATATCTCGTGATGTTGCTGTTAGAGTTAGTGTAACTATATCAAGAACTGTATTTGCTTTATTACATACAGAAAAAACAACTAAATTATCCGATACGCTTATATTAGTTGAAAACGAAATTATATTAGCGTCTGATGCAAAAGTAGTAAACTATTTACACGAATGGTCAGATCTCAATGCAAAATTTGAAAAATTGACTGGTATAGAAAAGAAATTTATTAAAATAAATGCGGTAGATAATATCTTTAAACGAATAGTAGCGGAGGAATCTTAATGGCACAAACAAGTTATGTATATGGGGCTTCGGCAGCACAAGAAACACGTACTACTGGTAATAGAAATTGGGGTAGTATAAGTAATGCTAATGGTTCTGGTACTGGTTCATATGCAAGTGCCTTAAATCTTCAAAGTGCAACTGGAGATGATAGTCATTATTTAAGAGTTATTCAAGATAATTTCAGTGGACATTCAGGTACTATAAATTATGTAGAAGCTGGAGTATATCATTATTATGATGATGTTGGTGGAGATGGAGGTGTAGTTTGTTATTTATATTTTTACGATGGTTCGAGTTGGTGTTCTGGACACAATATAGGATTAAATCAAGATACTGGAGGTTGGGATAATGTAAATTGTACTCATCATACGTGGACTCCGTCTAATGTTCAAGACTTAAGACTTAGAGCTTACGGTAATGGTTCGGTATTCGATGCTTCTGCTATTCATTTTTATATATCATCTTTCAGAGCAAAAGTTGATTATACACCAGCTACAGTTCCAGCTGCTCCAGCAGATCCTACAATATCTGCAACTGCAGAAAAACAAATGTCTACTTCTCAAGCTAGTCCAGATGATGGAGGATCTGCTTTAACTGATGTCGAAGTTCAAATATCTATAAGTTCGACGTTTGCTTCAGGTAATATAACATGGACAAAAGGTTCAGCTCCTATTGATCCACAAACTTATGACTTTACATCCGGTGATGGTGTTATAGATGGAACTTTATATTATGCACGAGCACGTTATAAAAATAGTATAGGATGGGGTAGTTATAATTTAACTCCATTCAATTCAGCAACATCATTTTCTGTAAGTAGAACAAGCCGACAAGTTACACGTATAGTTCAACGAGATAATCGAGATTCTAGACAGATTACTCGTAGTATACAATTAGATAGTAGAGATTCTATACAAATTTCAAGAGATATAATACTTGTAGCTAAAGATTCTAAGCAAGTTACAAGAATAGTACAACGAGCAGAAAGAGATTCACGTCAAATCACTAGAAGCGTTTTCATACTACAAAAAATTTTAATATTATCTGATTCTAGAATAAAAGTATTAGATCGAGAAATAGGTATAACATTACCTATAGTTATACCAGATGTACAATATGATTTTAACACTACAAATCAAGGTGTTGATCAAATTGGTTCATATGATTTAACTATTAGAGGTACTGTAACTTTTAGTGATACAGGCGGCAATTTTGCTGGAGAAGGTTATGCAGATGGAGAAGAAAATGATGGAACTAATTTCTTATCTCGTGCTACAACACCGATAGGAGCAAATCAAACATTTACTTATATAGGATTTTTCTGGGTTGAAACTTATTCATCAACCCCAGATACATCTGTTCCATTAAGATTGATGGGGACAACAAATGGACATTTTATAGAGATAGGCATTAAAAGTGGTTTTTCAGGTGGTGGTACTACTAAGGGTAGACGAGCGATGACGGGAGTAAGTAGTGGTTCAAATCATACTTTCGGAACATTTGGAATTGGTGTATGGAGATTAGTAGCAATTGTTCATGATGCTGTTAATAATACTATACATTCTTGGTTTAATGAAACAGTAGATGTTGATTCTGATAATGGTGATTATGATTTTTCAGAAGGAAACTCTCATGCTATGTCTGTTTTAGGAACTGGTAATACTAGTTATGCAATGGATGGTAGAGCAAGTCACGTTCGTTTATATTTAGATTATGTTCCTACTTTATCTGATATACAATATTTTATAGCTAATGGAGAATTTCAATTACAAACTGCAGTACCAATTGCAGATTCTATAATTCGTCAACTTGATCAAGAAGTATGGCACAATCCAACTCAATTTGAATATTATTCAACTGGTGATCCTATCACATCAAATTCATGGGTGGAAAAAATAGGAGAAATATCTCGTGTATCAGACAGTGCAATACTTAATGTAATTGATATAAATACTATAATTGCAAATAGTGCAATACATCGTACAGGGTTTGATAAAGTAAAACATCTCGGTGAATTACCCACAGCAGATTCCAGAATTAAAAGAGTTAGTTTTGATAAAATAACGCCACTTCCTACTTCATTCTCTAGAATTAAAAAACCATTTTTAATAGAACTAGAAGCAGCAAGTACAGTATTTCATTCAGCGTGGGATACCAAAGAACTAACATCTGATTCTCGAATCGTCGTTGAAGGTACTTTAATGATACCACCCACATATTCAGATTCATGGATACTGTGGGCAGCAGACGATCACATTCCCGGTGTAATAGGACATATAGATAAACTCGCAGACACATTTATAGTACTTAGTTTTACTTTAGAACCAACGGCAGATACTAGAATTTTTGTTCCTAGTTATGATATCATAGAACCACAATCTGATTCAGCTGTATTTAGAGCAGATTATGGATTAATAGAACCACAATCTAACAGTGCAATATTTGTTGCATCAGAAGATCGTGTAGACATATATGGACAAATAGATATAAATTCTGATACAAGAATACTCAGACGAGCTAGACGTAGTTATCCATTTCAACAAGGAAGGGTAGATAGTCTCTCTACAATTCAAAAAACTATGCCTATAAAAGAAAGAAAAAGTAATTCTTTAGTTATTGTTAGACCAGCATTTGGTGTAGATTCATTAACTCCGATAGATTCAGATACTTTAGTTATACATAATTTAAAATCGTCTGATCCGATGTATTCAGATACTTTAATTATAGTAGTAACAAAAATAGATCCACCAGTTTATGTCGACACTCGTATAAAAATATTCGATCAAGAGATTACTTCTATATTAGGAGATAGTGCAATATTTAGAATTGAATATAATATTATAAACATAACTGCAGACACTCTTATTCACAGTGAGCCTATGATTAATATCGGCAGTGGTAGTAGAATAGTTAAAACATATGAAATATCTGATATAACTGCAGACACATATGTAATTAATTTAGGTACAAAGATACTAATAGATAGTTTTACTGCAATATTTAGAGCGGCGTATGGATTAAAAAATGTAAAAAGTTATGCGGTTGTATACAGACCAGCATATGATACTATAGAAATAAATTCAAAAGCTATAGTATTGGTTATACAAAAAATTCCAGTGATATATTCTGATACTGCGATAAGAAGAGATAGATCTCCAATAGTAGCGATCTTTGAAAAGAGTAGACAACTTTAAATAGTCTAAAGAGAAATGGTAAATTATGGCTGTGTCTGGTAAAACCCTTACTTTTATACAAGGTAATACACATGAAGGTATGAAATGGACAATAGAAGATGAAGAAAGAGGATTTCCTATTGACATTACTGGAGCCACACTAACTGTGTTAGTTCAAAGTGTAGATACATCTACTACAATAATTAATAGATTAGCTACTATTATAACTGCAATAAATGGTACTTGTGAATTAGTTCCAATAACTGGTGAAATGGACATACCCGGAAAATACAAAGTTCAACTTCATATAATATTTCCAGATATAACTGAAGTTTATATTCAGAATATGAATATTAATATTATAAGTGCGCTGAGTTAATTATTTTTTCACTATGCTCCATATAGAGCCAACCGACAGACATCATATAATCATTATACATGCGTTCCATAACTTCTTTAGGGATTGGAATTTCTCTAGCATTGTTTCTTTCAATACAAACATCTAATGGCGTAGACATAATTATAACTTTAGATTTATGACCACCATCTTTACAAAATTTAAACCAATCTTTTAATATCCACTGTTCTGTATTAGTAGCATCAATAACTATATCTTCATTAGATTGTAAGATTTGTTTTACAGTTGCTTCTATTTCTTCCCACACTCTATCTTCTATTTTTCTCTTTTTTTCTGGAGATAATAACTCATCTGAAATATTATTTTGATGTGTCTCTGAAAAACCATACTCTAAAAGAATAGCTTTTCGTCCCTCGTCTGATTCAACAATATTTAACTTTTCATTTTCCATCATACTTAATGGTAAATTTTTAACTAATGTAGTTTTACCAGAACCGGGTATGCCACATATGATATATAATGTAGGCATATTATACCTTTGTTGTGTCAGATGCTGCTTGTACTATCTGTTTATATTTAAACGATAAATCATGATATTGACTTTTAAGACCAGCGATTTCATCTTCATATGTAGATAAAATTCTGTTCAAAGTTGTCATATCATTATTATATTTAGCAATAAGATTTTGTAAATCTTGTGTAAGATCAGTAACAAGTTTTTCTGTAGTGGGTATATCTAGTATAGATGCATCGTCAACATTATCTTTGTCCATATGTAATATAGTACCGAATTATTTATAAAGGTTTACATTGATATATAATATGAAAGTAATGGAAGAAGAAAAAACCAAGCCAAAGATTGGGGATGCTATAGAAGCTGTACCAGATAATAAAGTATTTTTTAATTCAGAAGGTGCATTAATTACATTAGACGATTTATCTATTCCAGAATTTAGTGAATGTAATAATTGTGCTATTAGACGAAGGTGTCCAGTCTTTGAAGAAGGAAGTCATTGTCGTATCGAAGAAGCTATGGTTTATGATGCTGTTCGTAATATTGCTTTAGAACATGATCAAGATATTACTGTAGCATTTAAACTTACATTATTTGATTATTTAATTAATTTAGTATTACATCACCGTGTACAAAGACTTGGCGCTACTATAGATTTCGGTGTTCTTTTACATGATGATAATATGCGTGATTTGTTAGATAAATATGTTAAGATGACAACCAGTATTAGTAGACGATATATGGAAGGACTTAAAGAGATGGGTCTTACACCAAGAGAGAAATCTAGAATGAATACTAATAAGAAATCGTCTGGCACTATTATCTTAGCTCAGCATATGACTAAAGTACTGGAAGAAGAAAAGAAAGAAAGAGATGAGGAGATAAAACAAGATGCCGATGCTACCGATAGATCAGATTAATTGGAGAGTAATCAAAAAGGCGAGAGAACAACCATCTTACTTTTGTGATAAACTTCTTGGTATGGCACCATATTACTATCAAGTAGAAGTATTAGATAGTCCATCTAAATTAAAAATTATGCTTATGGCTAGACAATTAGGTAAAACACAAACCTTATCATTTCTAGCTTGTCATAGAATAAATATGTTTGAAGGTTCACAAGTAGGCATTATAGCTCAGAATGAGAAACGTGCTAAAGAAATTTATAATTCTGTACGTATGTTACAATCGATAAATCCTTTATTTTCAGATAATATTGTAAGAGATTTACAATCTGAATTAGTATTAGAAAATGGCTCGCGAGTACAGTTTTTCGCTAGTGGTACTGAAGGTAAGTCTATTCGTGGTGCTACATTAGATCTTTTATTAAAAGATGAAGGAGATTTTATTCCAGATGCAGTTTATTCAGCTACTTTTCCTACTGTCAGTGCTACTGATGGAGATATTATTTTAGCATCTACACCTAATATACCATACAGTATGTTTTATAATTTATTTATGGATGCGTGGGATGCTAAACAGAAATATCACGGCTATATGCCATTAGATGAAGAAGATAGAAAGAAAGGAATCCTTTCATATGAAAAACCAATAGGCAGAGAATATGGGTATGAAGCGTTTCATTATGATTACAATGCAGGCTTAGCCGTAATAAATCCTAGGACTGGTAAGCCTCAAACAAATATGCAATTAGTTACTATGTTCAGAAACAAAGACTATTATCTATATCAAAAAGAATTTGAAGCGTGGTGGTCAGAAGAATCAGGTACATTTATCACACCATCTTCATTAGCTGCAGCTAAAAGACCAACTGGTTTCCGTCTTAAGACACGAGATAAATTTTATGTCATGGGTCTGGATTTCGGTAGAGTACACGATTATACTGCGATTGTTATATTAGAAATGAATGATAATAGAGATGCTGCTATTGTTGTTGATACTTTTAGAATTAGAAAGAATGATTGGGTAGATATTTTAGCAAAGGTATTTTACTACGCGCGTAAGTGGGGTGTAGCTGAAATGGTATATGATGCCAATAACTTAGGAGATTTAGCTGGGAGTATTTTAGCATCACAAAGTGGACAAGGCGCGCTATTTGCAACATCTGGAATTAAGATGTCACTTCAAAAGAAAACTCAAATTTATCAGCATATGAAAATTTCTATTAATACCGGTCGTTTGATGTACCAAGAAGATCATATTGATCTTATGGTAGAATTAGCAAAACTTCAAGTAGAAGAAACTATATCTGGAATGATGAAGATTCATGCGCCACCCGGAGATCATGACGATCTTGCAGATGCATTAGCACTAGCTGCTACTTCAATGGTGACTGCTACAATCGAAGATAATTCACCTATAAACATATTATTACAACCAAGTACAGACAACTATGAAGAATATGAAATAAAATTCATAGATGATGCTAGTTTTACAGTCGATAGCTCATTTTCAGCTGGTAGTGGTGACTTTAAGCCAGAGTATGGCTTCTAATTCGTTCTAAAACGTTTTATATTATTTAATATATAATCATATTCGGGCTATATGGTTACGCTCTCTACGAGCGTTTGTGAGATCGATATTTTTGAAAAGTTATATATTTTTAAAAAAGTTAAGAAAACTATTTATATGTTATTTGGATTGCTCCAACATACAAATTAGCAGTTAGATTTTCATTAGAGTAAATACGCAAAACAGGTAAATCTCTATTACTAGCATTATTTATCCAATCAGCACCTATAATTATATCTACCCATGATGTACCAACACTACCATACTGTAAAGTAGTAAATGTTAAACCTTCTTGATCATCATACATTTTTCTTATTTGATATTTTATATCTTTACCACTAGCACTTGATTTTATTCTAAATTTAACTATATCTACTTCTTGATTAAAATAAGTTGGGGTGAGTGGAATATCTATATAATCTTCATCATTGTTCGCTTCGAAATAAATATATCCAGCACGATGAACAATACTACCGATACCACTTCCAGCAGTCCATGTAGAAGCTGGATTAATTTGTATTATATGAGCGCTAACTTCATCTATGTGATGAAGATGATTGTAATCAGCCACCGAAGTAACGTCTACATCAAGAATCCAATCACCACCAGTAGACATAGTACTAGAATCACTACCAGTAACTCTGTTAGTTAAATTAACTGTAATTGTATTTGTATCCCATTGTGGGTATGCAGTCGCACCAGAACTTCTTAATAATCGACCTGAGACTGGACTTGCTATTGTAGTATATGCACTACCATCAGTATTACCTACTACTAAATCATATTCTCCTACAGATGTAGTACCAGTTCCACCTTTGGCAATACCTAATTCATTGATTGCATCATTTAAATTTATAAATCCACCAGTATTTATTGCATTATGAGTGTGATTTGCGGATGTCCATGAATTTGCACCGACAGCTAATATTTCGTCAGCTAAAAATGTTTGTTTAGCAGTAACAATACCAGCAGTTCCTAACATCATGAAAGTATCATTACTTGTTGCAATTATAGTAAAGTTTGTTGTACTTGATACATTGGGCATTAAGAAATTAATATCATTAGTATTATCATTATCTCTTACAACTAAAGTTTTTAATTTTTTACCCAGTAAAGTAATTGGTGTTCCTTCATCATCTTCTATAACTAAAGTACCAGTTTTAACGGGCGCAGTTAAAAGATTTAAAGGAACAGCAACAGTGCCTCCTTGATAAAATGAGCCAATGATTGGTGTCGTTATAATCTTACTAGTTAATGTTTGGGAATGATCTTCAAAAACAAATGTATCATTACCAACCAATAGTGGTAATGTCACTTGTCTATCTGCTGTTAAATTACTCACTGCAAATGTATACTTTTCAGTGTTTACATCTGCAATATGTGGTGTGGTTAATAATGGAGTACCAAAAGTACCAGTTGTAATTGTTGGTGCAGTTAATGTTTTATTAGTTATTGTCTGAGTACCATCTACTGTAACGATGTCTCCAGCATTACTTGTTGTACCGAGAAACGAAACACCATTTAAAGTACCTATATCAGAAAGATTACCAGACGAGTCTATGCGAACTGTTGCTCCACCGGCTACTGTTGAACCGGTAGATAATTCTAACATATCCATACCTAAAAAGTTTGTTTCGGTTGGATCGTTTACTTGTATTACACCAGTGCGACCAACGAGTTGTATATCAGTACCTGTGATTGGATCATCTTGATCGGTAAATGTTGCATTAAGATAAAATCTTGATTTATCTGGTTCTATTCCTAAAATATTTATAGGTTCAGTTGCAGCGGCACCTGTGTATGCTCTTATTAAAATACTATCTGAACCAGTAGACAGTGGAATCACGGACACTGGTGAAATTACATTTGCTTGCCATTCTTGTATAGCTGTGAAATCTTCAAAACCAGTTATCTCTCCTATTCCATCATAATAAAATTTAGCAATAACTAATTCATTATGAGTTTTTGTATATGGAAATGGAATTCCTTGTATGTGTGCTACTTCACCTGAAGATGTACGATCATCTCCTTCGGTGATACTATTATTATTTACTTGTATTACTAAATAATGCCATGCAGTTCCTAAACCGTCTACACTAGCATCATAATCTAAATCTGGAATTTCAATCCAACGACCAGCTACGGATGCATACCCAACTCCGGTGTCTGATGTTATATTTATTACATCTGAAGATGTAGTATGATTTAAACCCACACCGTGTCGTATTGAATTTGGAATATTCTGTCTAGCCCAATCATCCATAAATCTTTGACGAACTACGTTAACCGATCTTGGATTACCACTTGTAAAATTTACATTCTGATAAACGACTTCTGTATCTGCTGCGATTCTAGAATCGTACCAAATTCGGTCTTTTACTACTATATTAATTGGATATGTGTCTACCATATTAAGGTGCCTCCTCTATTAATGTGTTCGAGAATATACTTATCATTGCTGTACCTAGCGAACCTTCTAACCTTAATTCAAATGTTGAACCCGGAGGTTTATAAAGGTTTACCATATCTTGTATCTTTGTATAATTCTCTGATTGATGCCAATAATCCCATGTTGTGATATCTAATTGAGATCCTCTATTGGGAAATGTTACATTTACTAAAAAAAGTGGGCGTGTAACTTGTGTTGCGTCACCCCAAACTCCACCTGTATTCCACTCATCTGGTGTACCTGAATCTGACCACACTACACTAGCACCATCGAGTTTTTCAGAAATAGTTATTTGACCAATATCATTAAGTGCTTTTTGTATGACTGACCAAGTAGCAATAATCATTGTATTATCATCTTGACTTATATTAACTAATAAAAGTAATCTATCAATATATCCTTGATCTGTTTCTCCATTAAATTTAGGTATAAAAAATAATTTAGGTAACTCATCTGTATACCATGTAGGTACAGAATCTATCCACCTTTCACTAACATTCATTTCTATTGTTTGATTCTCTTGTATAGATTCTAAAGATAATAAATAATTAAATATATTAGAACTTTCAAAAGCACCTATTGTTCCCGGTAAATATGAATTAAAATAATAGTTTTCAAAAACTCTATTTTTTAATGTAGTATAATCCATGATTATTCCTCCACAAATAATGAGAAGTTTAATGT
>SDBV01010357.1_pt1 | contig 12228 bp, 8 predicted proteins | sample 2277081 | NCBI WGS metagenome assembly SDBV01 (sample SAMN10402039, study PRJNA504765) | marine sediment metagenome | isolation source: marine sediment core GS10_PC15, 223 cmbsf | place: Arctic Ocean: Southern Knipovich Ridge | collected 2010 | reverse complement strand
TTCATACGAGGTTATATGTTTTCTGAGACCATTTCACAATTAGCGTCCGAAGGAAGATCCTGTTTTAGTTTTGAAGAGCTGAAGCAAAGGGTCAACTCTTCTCCGGAAGCAATCAAATCGGCTCTTCGTCGCTCGTTGAAGAAGGGCGATATCGCCATGCCCCACCGTGGATTTTATGTGATCCTTCCCCCCGAATACCGTTCATTGGGGTGTCGACCGGCAGAACAGTTCATTCCGGAGCTGATGGATCACCTGGGCGAAGTCTACTATGCCGGATTGTTGAGCGCGGCCGAGTACCATGGCGCAGCGCATCACCGTCCCCAGATTTTTCAGGCTGTGGTAGCCAAGCCTCGCAGATCAATCCAATGCGGCAGAGTGAAAATTGACTTTATTGTTAAAAAAAATATCGATGCAATGCCTACCCAATCGCGGAATACTCCCGCGGGAATTCTGAGGCTGTCTACGCCTGAAGTGACCGCATTTGATCTCGTCGGCTATTACAAACGGTGTGGTTGGCTGGATAATGTCGCAACCGTGCTGGCTGAACTTGCAGAGAAGCTGGAGGCACAGCAACTGGTTGCCATTGGTGAAGTATCACCTATTGCCTGGGCGCAACGGCTTGGCTACCTGTTGGAATTGGTTGAAGCGCCTGATTACGCGCGGCATTTGGCACAATACATTCAAAAAAAGAAACCGGTTCGGACTCCTCTTCTATCTTCAGCCAGTATCAAGAGGGCAAAATTTAACAGTCGTTGGAGGGTTTTTGTGAATACTGAAGTCGAGGCAGAGATTTGATTCCTCAGGCATATATAACAGGTTGGCGCAAGAACGCTCCATGGGCGCAACCTGCACAAATTGAACAGGACCTGGTGATCTGTCGAGCTTTAGTTGAGATGTTCAATCGACCATTGCTTGCGGACAATCTTGCATTTCGAGGTGGTACAGCCATGTTCAAACTGCACATGCCACCGGCGCGATATTCTGAAGACATTGATCTGGTTCAAGTTGAATCGGGGCCGATCGGCCCGGTCCTGGATGAATTGAGAGGGTGCCTGAATCCGTGGTTGGGTGAACCGAGACGTCGACAGAGCGAAGGTCGCGTCACCCTGATTTATCGATTTTCCTCTGAAGATGGGCTGCCCCTGCGGCTCAAGGTGGAGATCAACTCTCGCGAGCATTTTGCTGTCCATGGTTTACAGCGCCACCCATTTACTGTCGAATCGAGATGGTTTACCGGGAAGACTGAGATTTTGACCTACTCCCTGGATGAACTTCTGGGAACGAAGCTACGGGCACTTTATCAACGCAAGAAGGGGAGAGATCTCTTCGATCTCTGGTATGCATTCAAACATGCGAACCCCTTGCCGGATGCTCAACGGGTCGTCGCGTCTTTTTTGGAATATATGGCACATGGTGGCTACCAGATCAGCCGTGCGTTGTTTGAACAGAATCTTATTGAGAAAAAAGCTGAGCCGCAGTTTGTTAATGACATGGAGCCTCTGCTGACTACGGCAAGCGATTGGGATTTTGATCAAGCCTTCGAAGATGTCATGAGGCGGTTGATTGCACTTTTGCCCGGCGACTCGTGGCAGGGCCGCGTGTGAGTTTAGGATCCCCCCCACGGCTGGATTAATCATGGTGCGATTTGGAAAAAACGATCACTGATGGCACTGAGAAAGGCGGAGGAAAGCTGAAACCTGGGTGAGGCGTGGTTGCCATAAAAGCGATGTTTTTTTACCACCCTTCGACGAGCTCAGGGCAGGCAGATGAGGTCACAGAGGAAGTCTTTTAGGTTTCAACACCGCGTCGCCGGGTCACCGAGTCTCCGCGTCTAATGGGCTAGCCACTAGCCTTTCCCACCTTCCCCTTGCTTTACAGTCATTCAAATAGTAGGCTTTTGAACGTTACGGGGGCTCCTTCGACATGCTCAGGACTGCGCGCTTGGGGATTTACATTATGTTCGGGTCACACGAGACCGCCCTCTAGTTTGCTGGAGGGCGGTTTTTCTTTAAGGAGAGGTCGATGAAACGGTCACTTTTCTACTACGCTCTCGTTACAATCCTGGTCTTTTCCGGCTGTAATAATCGTTCTCCGGGAGGAGTGGATGGTGATCAAAAAGTGGAAAAGTACGGCTATCCGGAGATCGTGCTCCGTTACGATGATGTCAAGAGCGCCTTTTTTGAAAAGGATTTTCCGAAGCTGAACAATATTCTTGACGAGTATCAGCTCTCCATGAATGAGGATTTTCACTATGAATATGCCGTCCACAACAGTTACGGATTTTTTCAAAATAGCGACCCATCACGTGAGGCCATTTTTTCCGATTGGCTCAAGGCGACTCCCGAATCCTATGTTCCCTACGTCGCCCGGGGGGCCTATTATCTAGCTAGAGCAGGGGACGCCCGCGGGCAAAAACTGGCCAAGCACACTAGTGAAGAACAGTTTGCGCTAATGGGGGAATTTGCTGAAAAGGCTGAAGAGAGCTTGTTAAAAGCGTTGGAAATCAACCCGAAGGCCTTCAGGGCTTTTACGACCATGATCTACGTCAAGCAGCTGCATGGCGGGATCCCGGCCAATGTTGAAGTCGTCCAGCAGGCCCTTTCCACCTTCCCTGAAAGTTTTCTCATCAGGCAGTTCTTCATAGAAACCCTGATTCCCAGGTGGGGTGGATCGTATGAGATGATGGATCTCTTCGCAGAGGAAGCACAGAAATATGTGGATAAAAACCCCAAGCTCCGCTTGCTCTATGGATTCTCCCATTTCGACCGAGGAGAAATGAGTATGTTGAACAATATTGTGGATCAAGCCACCAAGGATTACACGAAAGCTCTCACCTTCGGTGAACTGTCAACATGGCTGGACGCGAGGGCGCGATGTTATATCAGCAAGGAGATGTATCCTACGGCCCTGGATGACCTGAATCGGTCGATTGCTATATATCCGAAGGGTACGACGGCGCACCTCCTGAGAGCAATGATCCGTGAAATAATGCATGATTACGAGGGTGCGGCTGATGACCTCATAATAGCTTCCCGACGGGATTGGACGGATAAGAGGGTTGCCAAAATGATGGGGAGGATAGCGGACAAGATCGGTGGCAAGGTCCTTTCCTTAAGCGACACAAACTCTAGTGCAGCCATGTCCCTGATAGAAAAATCACTGGCATTGGTACCGGCAAGCATCCAATTGAATATGCGCCGGAATATCCTCCTGATAAAAACAGATCAACAACAAAAAGCCTACGAGGGGATAACTTCATTGATCATAAGCAACGGGAAAAGCCTTAACGTGCACTCAGTTGTGGCGCAGGAACTTGCACTGGCAAGGTTCAATACTCCTGGGGGATTCTGGGACTATTACTGCAAAAAGGAAACGAAGGACCCTGGCGGATTTTTGTACCGAGGCTTAGCAGCTTCTGGGTCTGGTGATAGAGAGAATGGTTTGAACGATCTTGCTACAGCAGCGCTGCTGGCCCCCGGCAACCGGGATGTTTACAATACGATCCACCAGCAGTTTCAGGGAGCAATGAAATCCGAATCCCCACTGAAGTTCTGGGAACTGATTCTCGGAAAAACGCCGGACAACGCGTTGGCGTACTATTATCAGGGGGTTGCCAGAATAGTATCCGGCGACACTGATGACGCCAAGGATGACTTTAAGAAAGCATGCGACCTGGGCCTGGATTGGGGATGCAACCGATATCAGTACCTGGTTTCCGGTAAAGCAACCACCACCCCGGGTACCCGGCCTGCTGAAAGTGGTGATGTCGCATCGTTCAGCAAGTACGACTCTGCAAGGTACTATCTGGAATGCGGGAACCTGAATCGGGTCTTTGCGATCCTCGGCAAGGTGAGACCTGAAGAGCGAGACGACTCTTACTACTCAATTAACTGGCGGACCAAATACGATGAACCGTTTTTCAGGGACGTGGCGATCAAAAGTCTCCACGAGGGTATGGAAAAATATCCGTCCTCACTCCTCCTTCAGGCTGATTGGGCCGACTATCTTTACAGGACCGGGGAAAAAGAGGAATTCTTTAAATACGCCATGGCCGTATACCAGAAGTTGAAAAGTGTCGATGACTGGCGGGCTGAGGAGAGGATAACAAGAGTTTTCACGGCCTACTTTGAGGACCTGGGACAATATCGTGAGATCCAGGGTCTCTACAACCTGCTCATCGAAAAATACGATGAGAACGAGGATATCGTCAGATCCATGCGCATTGACGCGTTGCTGGGCGATTTCGATGAATGCAACAGAAAGTTCCAGCGCCTTCTCAAGACAAGCTTCCTGCGGGATGAGGTGGCGGGGGCTCTTTCCATGATGGGCCTTGCGGCCTATTTAAACAACGATATCGAAGGTGGCCGGAAATTCATGGATAAACTTATCGAACTGGACAACTTGGGAAAATACGAGCTGGACGCTGCCTTCGCATCGTTCCTGCTTGATCATCACGCAAAGAAAATAAGCATCATGCTCACTAAAAGTGGCACGTCAGCGACCTTTACAAAGCACATCCTCGGCAACGGCGTCACGAGCAGGTATTTGGACAGAGATGACATTTTTAGCGGCAACCTCCATTTATGGCAGACCGAGTATCGACAACCGGAAAAGATCCTTTTTGCTTTCGTCCTGGTCACCCTGGACCATGAGGAGGCTCTCAGCGTAGCGGAGAAAGTCCATCGTGAATTTTCTGAGCATCCCCTTGCGAACCACATATACGGATTGGCTCTCAAAAATAAAAGGGATCCAGCAGCAAGAATTTACCTTGAAACCGCTGCCCGCGATCTCCCGAACCGTAGGTTCGTGCAGCTGGCCGGTGCCAAATCCTACTGAAGAAAACCATATTAAGCTTTAAAGTAGAGGGTCGCAGGGTAAGATCTAGTAATAGTAGAAAGTAATAGTAATAGTAAAATCTAGTAATAGTAAAAAGTTATAGTAATAGTGACCCAGGGTCTGACCTTTCTATTACTCCCTACCATTACTATTGCTGGGTTGTTTTACCATTACTTGCCTTATACCCATACTTTGTTGTAGGATTTCTTGTCACGGCGTAGCTGGACGAAAGCCGTTAGCGAAGCCGGATCGAGGTAAGCATTTCAGGGGCCGCTTGGGGATTTACATTCTTAATGGATGGCACAAGCTAGTCCGCCGAAGCTCTTTGAGCGTAGGAGGAACCGCCCTTTCTATTTGGAGGGGCGTTTTTTGTTTTGGGGATTGAAATTGGAATACCAATAATTTGAAGACATGAGGTTCCAAGGGGTGCATAAGGCCGATTAATCAAGGTGATAAGGAGGGATTGATGAGTGACAGAGTTGGCAACAGGCCAGATTTTTTGAAAAGTGGGGTTTTGGCTAGACTAATCCCGGTCGAAAAGGACGGAAATCAAGAGAGACGGGCTGCCTCAGCATTATTGGCAATTCTAATGGCCGTAGAGGAGTTCGGGAGGAAAACTCTTGAAAGTGTTGGAGCACCTGTGACCAAAAGATCGAAAATTGTTTGTTACACTGAAATTGCATTCAAAAATGATTTACCAAAAGAGAGAAAAGAAGATCGACCAGATGGCTTAATCATTGTTGAGACTGGGAAGAATACATGGAAAGCAATCGTCGAAGCCAAAGTGCAAACACAAGCTTTAGACCAGGATCAAATTGAACGCTATCTGGATTTGGCAAAAAATTACTCTGTAGATGCTGTGATTACGATTTCCAACCAGTTTGCATCTCTACCCACTCATCACCCAGTAAAATTAAGCAAACGTAGTATGAAGGGCGTGGGTCTTTTCCATTGGTCATGGACTTACCTTCTTACAGAGGCTTTTTTGTTGGGAGAAAATAAAAATGTTTCAGATCCAGACCAAGCTTATATGTTGGGTGAATTGGTGCGGTTCCTCAGACATCAAAATTCGGGTGTTACCAGGTTCAATCATATGGGGTCATCATGGAAGGATGTCTGTACCGCGTTTAAGTTTGAATCTAATTTAAGCAAAAACTCAGATGAAATTGAAAATGTAGTTTCAAATTGGTATCAGCTTGGGCGATATTTAACATTGCAATTAAGTGAGAAGCTAGCTGTTCCTGTCACCCAACATCTGAGCAAACCACATCAAAGTGATCCATTAAAAAGGTTACAAGAGGACAGTGAATTGCTAGCTTCAAAGGGATTGCTAGAGGCTAGCTTTGATATTCCAAATGCGGCTTCTAACTTGCAATTCACGGTTGACCTTAAAAAAAGGTTGCTAAATGCAGCAATGAATCTAAAAGCCCCTCAAGACAAGAAGAGACCAAAGTCTAGCGTTCATTGGTTTGTTAAGCAAATAAACGGCTGCCAGGATGACGACATTTTCCTTCGAGTAAATTGGGCCAAAAGAACAAGAGAGACAAACTCTAAATTAGGTCAGGTTAGAGAAACTCTCACTCCATTAATAACAGAGAAATTGGGTGTGCTCCCCAAGAGTTTTGAGGTTTCAAGATTTAACTCACCTGGCGGTGGGTTTAACTCGCCTAAGAAGTTTGTTGAAACCTCCGAAATGCTATTAACCGGCTTCTATAAGGATATAGGACAATTATTGAGACTTTGGACTCCAAAACCGCCAAAAGTAAAGCATGGAACTGACATCGACAATCAAGGAACCCCTATAGAGGAAAAGCAAGATTCTGAACCATTGGCGAGCCAAAAATTGAGCAAATGGGTATTTTCAAAGTGATGGGGGATATATAGGAAATCACAAGAGTTGGATTTTTGATCTCGAATTGGTGATAAAGGCTGTAACGATGGCTCGTTCACGCCTCAGACGTGATTGAAGGGCGAGATCCCACGGTGTGTCCAGCGGCTTGACCGATCTTAAGATCCAACCTAGTCCAAAAAGGGGGTTCGCTATGCAAATCGATTTTCACTTTTATGGCATCTATTTCCTGTGTAGAGCCGTCGGTATTGTCTCGGAAAGAGCAAAACGCATTGCATATGCTTCTCAGTACGTCGATGATGCTAAAGATGGTGGGAAATTTAAATCACCAGATGGTTTTGAATTTAATACTGTGCACTCAAGTTATGGATTATTGAAAACGCCTTTTTCTGAGAAAGCCCAGCGTGAGATATGGTTGCCCTTTCATTTTGTCCCGAACGTTATGGATGGAGAAGAAGTAGGAGAAAAGATAGTTACAAGACCAGATTCACTTATTTGCCGGTCCGCAATGACCCAACTCAGACAAGATTTAGGAAATGACTATAAAGTTGGGGTGTTCCTTCATTCTTGGGCAGATACATGGGCACACCAAGGGTTTTCCGCGAGGGTGGGCAGAGAAAACAGTTGTTCTGATATCATATGTCATAATCTGCGACGAAACGTTAGCGAGGAGATTCTCCCCTTCCTGGGACTTATTTTTGGCGGCATGGATATCGATTTAATAAAAGGTGTTGGGCATGGCGAGGCAAGTACATGTCCAGATGAACCATATCTTGATTGGGAATACAAAAACGGCTTTGGAACACTTGTTAAAAGAAAAAATCATGACATCTTTATGCAGGCATCGGAAACGGTTTTTGACTTCCTTACACGAGATGTATCGCAGAATGTGGGAAGGGATTGGTCAACTATCGAAAATGATGTATCGCAAGTTTTTGCTGGAAAAGGCAACGCTGAAGAAAGAGGAAATTTTTGGAGAGACTTAATTGCTAGCGGTAACCAATTCAATCCTGATGAACGTGATAACAATATTGGGTACGATGAAATGGAATGGAGAGATGAAATAGTCGACAAAGAGACAGGAAAGATTAAACCAGGAGCGAACGTAGTTAATTCGCATTGGTACCAATTCAATGAGGCAGCCAGATGGTACAAAACTGAAATTCTCAAAGCCACCCCACCAAATATCCTTGAGGCTGTAACTACTGAAGATGATTTCGAGGTCATACTTTGAACTGAATTATTTGCCAATTATAAAGGGTCGGAAGCTGTATTTAAATTTTTGGTCAGAGCCAGGATCTAACCTAACATGTTCGGAGGCTTCTTTTAGGATTTCGAGTTTAGTTTAATGCAAAATTACTCACTACTGAGCTTTATTACATTAGATTCATTATCTATTTTATCCACTTCTTGTTCTATACCACTTTCGCCACTTCGAATTACAATTGTGTCAGCAAAAGGTCTGCGAACTGAGGATGGCGTTACACCAGCCTTAAGGGCATTCATTACTCCAACTGCTTCAAGATAGTTTTCGACAATATGCAATTTACCATCCTGGAATGGATAGTCCTCCAGGTTATTTCTCATACGGTTCTTATTTTCTCTCACTGCTATTACAGGTATTCCCTGTTCCATTGCGGCAAGTGTAGGCAGCCCAATACAACCATCTGGAATTATTAAACACGAAACTTCGGAATTTGTCAGAACACCAGGGTGTGAAAAAGCATTTGCATCGCAGATTATTCGTGGGCTTTTATGAAGCCCTTTAAGTACAGAAAATAAAAACGTAGAGGAAATGGCCTCTGATGCAATCCGTGGATCTACTATTCCTCCGTGCAAGTGTGCTATGTCAATATCACTTACCATGGGAGCGTGAGCAGTCGGAATGTCGTACATCATAGTTAAGGCATGGGTAAGCATTGCCTCAACTCCACCCCAAGGATTAACCATCTCTCCACTGCTTTTCAGGTATTTCAGGTGATATTCTTGGGGCACATCAATCCCTGTATGTAAGGCCACAGAATCATATTGCCCGTCGTATCTTTCAAATAATTCACAAAGTTTTTCCAATCCCTCAATTTTCCCAACAGCACACCCAGATGAAGAATACGTCGATGTCATCTTAAATGGTTTTTCTAGCTCTACTATTAAAGGAATATCTATCCCCATTGCTGTACGAGCTGCTGAAACCGTATTGATTGTGAGGTTTGAAAGCCTCCGATCCTTTCTGTAGTCCATTAACAACATTATGCGGTTTGAGCGAGATGGTTGTAAACCCACTGTACCCATCAATAAGCGAGTTAATACACTACCTTCCAGGTAGAGTCCGTTTTCTGGAAGTTCGTTAATATCAGATGCATTTACAACATTCGGGTGAGTAATAAGTTTGTCGCATGATGAAGCTATTAGTCTGGCTAAAGCACCACCGTCTCCTGAATGTCCTCCTAATTCAGCACCAATTCCTGTGGGTATCATAAGAACTGCGTTAAAATTGTCAGTATTCTCATGGGATCTTTTCTTTAGCTTAAATATGGGGACAGTATTGTCTTTTTTACGAAAAGAATATTTATCTTTAAGCACACCCAGTTCGCATTCATATGTATTTCGATTGGTACTCGTTATCGCAAAACGGACCGGTATCTCATCAGATGCGATTTCAGATTTTATAGATTTTTCAAAATAGGCAGAATTAAACTCACTATCTTTCCTAATAGGAATACTTATTTCTTTTTGAAACAACTTCATAACTAAAGCCTTTCAATAAAATGAGAACGGCATTCTTTAGCCTTAAACCATTCCTTTGTAAATTCCTCTGCCGTTGCCTTATCAAACTCTTTACAGGAAAAAATATTCACATAAACTGCCTCGAGTAAATCGAGCGTGTGAATCACAATTGAGCTTGTAAGTATGAACTGTACGGCTGAAGTCCCTTTTGTATGAGGAGAAGTTTGCTTTTCGCTCTGAGGCACGCCCACATCATCCCAAAAATGAAGATCGCATCTTTCCATATTGATTTTTTTACATAATTTTTTAAAATAAACTTCGAGTGAAACGCGATCAAACGTATTCACATCACATTCATGGAGATCCAAAATAAGTTCAAATCCATAGGGTGTTTTCAATGCACGATCTTTTGCATTCTTCACTCTTCAATGCCACCTGTTTCCAAAGCCCACTGTATTAAAGTTCCATACTGACCCTTTGCTTCATCTCGAAGAATTTGTTTATACGTATGCATTTCTGGGTCTCCCTCGTTTTCCTTTATTAATTCAATTGTCTTCAATATTGATAGTAATATTTTTTGTCGTGCTTTTATTAAATGTCCTCTATTTAGATCTGCGTGTTGTTCTGTTGTTATGCCTCTTTCTGATTTTGTTAATCGGTAAACGCCATTCGGTTTTGATTCATAGCCTAGATGCTCCTTCACATTATCAACTGCAGCATCTAAAATGGGATAGTCATCATTCCATTTGTTTCCCTTATGTCCATTGCATTTTGGGCAACCTAAATGCAGATTGCGCCAAGTAAAGGTTTTTTCAGGAAAACAATTGGGATCTTTGGGCTGGCGATGCTCTATGTGTGGATAAGCTACTATTTCAATTTCGGATTCGCAATAGCAACACAACGCATTTCCCTCAGGATCACTGTACATTTGTTTTAAAGCATCAAGTACGGATTGTTTTCGGTAACGATTTTTTAGTTGTGGTGGAATTGCTGTGCCGTCACGTCGATACTTCCTAACTGCTACCATTAATTCCCTTTTCCACCTTTCGGCGTTTTTATGGAGAGTTAGTGGCATTGGTCCACGCCTAACCTTTTTCAAGATTTTTCCTTTTTAAGCGCTTCAAGTTTCAGGGTTATGCTTTGAATTTCACTATAAAGTGATATGGGATCGCTTTCTGGCATTTTATTCAAAGCACTTTTAAGCTGACTATACTCTAGAGCCTCTTTCGCAAGTAGTTTCCCGCCTGTTTTTTTAAAAGCGAGGTCACTAAAACGTGCGATCATGTTTTCAACATCTGCAGATCGTGAGGATGATAGTCCCATTTCTGCATACAAATCTTCAACTAACCAACCATATGGATGAATTTTATGGTGCTCCTGATCACGTAATATATGGACGTCAATATCCTCTGATGAGGAAGCAACCAGGGGTGAGTGTGTGGCAACAATGAATTGAATGTTCGGAAATTTAGTGCGTAATTGATTTAATATTCTACGTTGCCATTTTGGATGCAAATGTTGCTCAATCTCGTCTATTAAAACTATCCCTTTTACAGGTTCGAGAACAAGACTTGTCGATCCCTTTTCTCTCAAAAACCACCAAGCAAGTAGATCGAGAATCCACGTTATTGTTGCCTGGTAACCGTCTCCAAGTTCGGACAATTCCGCGGTGCCCCAAAACCCATCCACCTTTATGCCCGTCGGTGTTAATCTGAAATTATCAGGCGAATCCAAATCAAGTAGATCAGCCATTAACTTTTGGATTTCAAATGTAATACTTTGCTCTATTTTTTCTTTTGCCTTTGAACCTGACACGCTATCTCTAGCGGTATCAATAAGTCTTCTTATATAAAGTTCAGGATTTTGAAGTGTAGCAGAGTAGGTAAATAGGGGATATACCGCGTCAACGGGTAGGTAGTGGCTGTAATCCATAGTACCTCTAATGCGAAGGCCGGCACCATATGCTGAAACAAAAACTTCATCCCATGGAAAGGTTCGTTGAGTTGCTTTTATTTTTGATGGGCCCTTGATTTTTTTAAGTTTTTGAGTCACACGCTCAAAAGTTCTTAATGACTCAATTTTTGTTTGAATGCGATATTCATTACCCTTGTGATCCTTCATGTCGAGTTCTATTATCCCTATATTCCCGTCTGGAACTTCGTCTAAACCCGGAGGCCGGCGAATATATTCACCTGGGAGTTCTCGGAATAAAGCTGCTGCACTAGATTCATCGCAGATTCCCATAGCAATGCTACGTAAAATTGTGGATTTACCATTACCATTATCACCCAGGATCAGTTTTGAGTCACCGGGGTTGTCAAAGTCGATAGTGATATCTTCAAAACACCGGATATTATTTAATCGCAACTTGCTTATAAACATTAACTGTCTCCAATGAGATTGAGTAACCCAAGCTGAGATCACCCAAATAGAATGACACGAGCTTGCGTTACCATATTGAAGGATAAACACCTTCAATATGCAGGAAAGCGGATTGCAGTCGGTTATTAGGATATGAATCCCACTCCCCCCTTGAGTAGTGGAATACTACTATATTAGGAACCGCAGTTCTAGTTCAGAGTATTCAACCCAACGTTGAGCAGGCACCCCCTTGGGGTCTACCATTGGATTTTAGTCAGGTGACAGCCCGCCTCCGAGGTAGTAGACTTTGTTTTGACGGGGGTGTGGCTTGTGGTGTCGGTGGTCCTAACGGATTCACTCGGTTCTGAATTGCCGCCCCCGTCATCTGCGTCATCCGAGGGGTCGACCGGGATGATGCCATATCTTTACGATACGTGGCTCTGGAAGTAGACGAGACC
>SDBV01010356.1_pt1 | contig 12229 bp, 16 predicted proteins | sample 2277081 | NCBI WGS metagenome assembly SDBV01 (sample SAMN10402039, study PRJNA504765) | marine sediment metagenome | isolation source: marine sediment core GS10_PC15, 223 cmbsf | place: Arctic Ocean: Southern Knipovich Ridge | collected 2010 | reverse complement strand
ACGGCCACGGTGCTTCGTCGCAGTCCGTCGACCGCCGACGGCGTTATCCGACGCACATGAACCGAAAGCCCTCCATGCACAGCATCGTAATACCGCATCGCAACAGAAACGCCTACCTGGAGCAATGCCTGTGGTCGATCGAGCGGTCGGCCAGGGAGTGCGAGATCGAGGACTACGAGGTGGTGGTGGTCGATAGTCGATCGGAGCCTCCCCTTGTGCTTGATCAGTTACCCGATCAGGTTCGGGTTATCGGACCCGCCTATCCGACCGTCCCCTTCAATAAGCCCCAACTACAAAACATGGGCATCGAACGGGCCGGCGGCGAGATCCTGACTTTCCTGGACGCCGACGCGATCGTCCCCGCACGATGGTTCGCCTGCGGCCTCAGTCTCTTGCGACTGGGCTCCCACGCCATCACCAAGCTCTGCTACCGGGTGCGGTCGCTGCCCCCGGAGGCCCTGCGGGGGCTACAGGACGCCGGAGAGGCCCGTGGGGAGCTGGTCGACGAGTGGTTCGACAACTACGACGCCTACCCGCGGGCCTTCGAGGGCTACGGAGAGCCGCACACCAACGGCGACGAGGGGACGCCCGTCTTCGGCAACAGCCAGTTTAGCATCCTCCGCAAGTGCCTGGGCAACTTACGGTTCAACGAAGCCTATCGGGGCCGCGGTTTCGAGGACCTGTGGATGAACCGCGAACTCTGGCGGCGGGACAAGAAAAACTACCGGGCGGAGATCGTCACTGCCCCGGACTACGCCCTGCTCCACCTCACTCAGCCAAGCGGGGGGTCTGATGAGTGGGGGGCAGGGCGATCTAACCAGGCGAATTACGAGAGGTATTTTGCAACGGAAGGAGGCGAGTGTGGCAAAGTATCGAAAGAAGCCCATGGTGATTGAAGCTGAACAGTTTGACAATGTTCTGGCAAATGATCCGCCTGGCGTGTTTCGTCGGCCAGAAGACGACTCGCCATACGTGGTCACAATCCACGACCAGCGATGCTACCTTTCGCCTGGCGACTGGATCATACCGGAACCGGACGGGGTGCATTACTACCCGTGCAAGCCGGACATCTTTGAGGCCACGTATGAACTGGTACCATGATCGACGTCATCATCCCCATGAAAGCTGAAGCATGTATGATCTGAAAATCGGACAACTCATCGAGTGTGAATGGATTGACCCGGCAGCAGCTTCCGGCTGGAAAGACGCCGGCGAGGTGACTGCCTGCTGGCGATTCGTCTGCCGGTCCGTGGGTTACGTTCATGCCATTGGACCGGATGGCTTGGTTCTCGCTGCTTGTTACGGTGAAGATCCTGACGGAGACCAAAGCATTTTACTTCGGCAACATCTTCCGTGGGAATGTATCAAAACCTTGTGGGTTCTGCAAACATGATCGACGTCATCATCCCCACCTGTAAGACCCAACTGTCGCTTGCTTACGAACTGCACGACATGCTGGTCGCCGATGGCTGCCGCGCGAGAGTTAGAGCTACGTGCCAACAGGGCTCTGCGGCCTACAACCGCAACTGGGGTTTGAATCAAGCCACTGCCGACTGCGTCATCATGGTAGACGACGACGTTTGTCAGTTCCCGGCGGGCTGGGTTCACCAATTAGCTGACGTACTTCTGCTGAATCCCTATTGCATCATGGTCTCCGCCCGGCTGATGAACGACGACGGCACATTGGGGCCCATGCTACGCAACGGACCGCCGGGTCCACTTGGCGGCTGGACGTATGTCGATGCGCTGCCCACAGCCTGTATCGCCTTCCGTAACGACGGTCTACGCTTCGACGAGAACTTCATCGGTTCCGGCTGGGAAGACGACGACTTCTGCGCCCAACTCCGTCGCAAGTACCCCAAGGGCACGTTCATAATCAACGAAGACGTACGGGTAGTCCACCGCAACGAGATGAAGAACCAGGGCTTCATCAAAGGGAAGGGCCCCGTGCCGGGCGGGAACTTCGAGAAGAACCAGGCATATTACGAATCCAAGTGGGGTAAACGATGAACGTACTTGTGGCAGGGGCGGGCGGCTTTATCGGCGGATGGCTCGTTCATCGCTTACTGGACGAAGGGCACTTCGTTCGGGCGGTAGACATCAAGCCGCTGGATAAATGGTGGCAGAGACATCTGGGAGCCATAAAGTACTCACTGGACTTGCGTCGCGATGCTCATTGTGAATTCGCATGTAGCGACCAAGGCAGGGGCCCCATCGACCACGTCTACAACCTGGCCGCCGAGATGGGTGGCATCGGCTTCATCGAGAACAACAAGGCCGACTGCATGCTCAACGTCCTGATCAACACCAACCTCCTACTCGCCGCCGTCGAGGCCAAGGTGAAGCGGTACTTCTACTCGTCGAGCGCGTGCGTCTACCACCAGGGGTGCCAAGGAACGAACGTGGACGGAGGACACCCCGGAGGGCTTGGGTTGAGGGAGGGGATCGACGACTACTTCAACGGCGGGGCGATGCCCGAGAACGGCTACGGCTGGGAGAAGCTCTTCAGTGAGCGGATGTGCCAGCACTTCATGGAGGACTTCGGGCTGGAGTGCCGCGTGGCCCGTTTCCATAACGTCTACGGCCCCCGCGGGAGCTGGAACGACGGCCGCGAGAAGGCCCCCGCCGCAATCTGCCGGAAGGTAATCGAAGCCAAGGCGACCCCGGAGCCCGTGATCGACGTGTGGGGCGACGGGACCCAGGTTCGCAGTTTTATGTGGATCGACGACTGCATCGAGGGCATCCGGCGGATCATGGACAGTGACATCCGCTCTCCGATCAACCTTGGATCGTCGGAATCGGTGACCATCAACGGGCTGATCGACATTGTGCAAAAGATTGCGGACCTCGATCTGATCTTATTCCGGCGGTACGACACCACCAAGCCTCAGGGCGTCGAGGGCCGCAACAGCGACAACACGCTGATAAAACAGGAGTTGAATTGGGAACCTACCACCCCGTTGCGTGGGGGGATGAAACACACGTATCGTTGGATCGACAAACAAGTACAGGAGACTCAAAAATGATCGAAGACAAACAATGGGAGAAGGTTGCTCAAATAATGGAGCATGAATTAGACCGACCATTTGGTGTGTGTGATGAAATGCCCGAACCACAAAGCCTGATTGAAACACTTGTATCCTGGGTTCTCGTCCTCGGTTTCTTTGTGGTGGTGATTAGACTTACTCGGGCTTTTCTGCTAATGAATTAAATCAAAAAACAAGTAATAGGAGACTCGACAATGAACGGACATCCAGAAGACTACATTATCGAGGGGTTTTTTGGGATCGTATGGACTGTAGTCCTTGTGGTGTTCCTACCCGTGTGGTTGCCCTTGTGGGCTACTGGATGGGCCATCAATAACATAAAGACCTCAAAATGAACGTATGCGTAATCGGCCTAGGCAAACTCGGCGCTCCTATGGTGGCCGTGTTCGCCTCGAAGGGCCACAACGTGATCGGAGTCGACGTCAACGAAAAGTACGTCGAGGCACTCAACGAGGGATGGGCCCCCGTAGAGGAAACTGGATTAGCTGACCTGATTACGACCAATCAAACTCGTATCGCCGCCTCTACAGATCCTAAATGGGCTGTGCTAAACAGCGACATCATTTTCGTGGTTGTGCCCACGCCCAGCGACGCCTCCCACCGGTTTTCACTGAAGCACGTCCTGGCGGTGATGACGACTATCGGCGAGGCGATCGGCGAGGGTGGACTATACAAGCTGGTAGTGTTGACTAGTACAGTCATGCCTGGGTCTATAGACAGTGAAGTCATTCCTACCCTAAAAACGGCTGCGGACGGGATAGATTTCGGGGTCTGCTACAACCCCGAATTCATCGCTCTGGGATCGGTGATCAAGGACATGCAGAACCCCGACATGATCCTCATCGGCGAATCGGACGGCCGGGCAGGTGACGAGCTCGAAGAGTTCTACAAGAGCATCTGCAACAGTGGTACGGTCACCCGCATGAACTTCGTCAACGCCGAGTTGACCAAGCTGGCCCTGAACGCCTACGTGACCACCAAGATCAGCTACGCCAACATGCTGGGGGAAATCTGCGAGCAACTCCCCGGCGCCGACGCCCGCGTGGTAACGGCCGCCATCGGGCAGGATAGTCGGATTGGACGGAAATTCCTCCGGCCGGGCACCGCGTACGGCGGGCCGTGTTTTCCGAGAGACTCGCGCGCCCTGGCCGTACTGGCTGAGGACTTGGGGGTGCATCCACTGCTGCCTGTGGCGACCGACGCGATCAACGACCGGCAGGCGAGGCGACTGGCCGACATCGTACAGGCACACCTCCGCACGGACGGCGTGGTCGGCATCCTTGGGTTATCGTACAAGCCCGGCACACGGGTCACAGAAGAGTCGGCAAGCCTGCACCTGGCTCGACAACTCAGCCTCCGCGAGACCACCGTGGTGGCCTACGACCCCGAGGTGCCCCAGACGCCCAACGGCCCGCAGTGGGTCACCCGCGTGGACTCCGCCGCTGAGTGTGCCCGGCTGGCCGACGTGCTGGTGATCGCCGTGCCCTGCCCGGAGTTCGCCAAACTCACACCAGAGGACTTTGACGGGCCCACCACGATCATCGACTGCTGGGGCGTGTTGGAGCCATGGGAGTCGGAGAACATCCAGTATCTCATACCGGGAACCCATCCATGAAGGAATTGACGGCCGACGATATCCAGGGGTTGGTGGGCACTTCTCCTCTCATTTTAGAGATCGGCGCGAATGACGGGACTGATACCCTCAAGTTTCTCCAGGCAATGCCTGATGCAACGATCTATTGCTTTGAGCCGGACCCCCGAGCCATCGCGCGGTTCAAGGAGAATGTTGACGACAGTCGCATAACACTGATAGAACTGGCCGCGAGCAACGAGAACGGCTACGGCTTGTTCCATGGAAGTTCCGGCCGCCCGCCCCAGCAACCCAATCAGAGTCACTATTGCGACCTCCCTGAATGGGATTTGTCGGGCTCGCTGTTTGAGCCCACTGGCCACCTCGCCAGATCGGAATGGGTAACCTTTCCGAAAGACCGCCAGTGCCAAGTCAAGACGACACGGCTGGATACCTGGCTGGAATCGCACCCGGAGATCGAACGCATTGATTTCCAGTGGATTGACGTGCAGGGGGCTGAGTCAATAGTCATACCGGGCGCACAGGAAGCGATGAAGAGAACGCAGTATTGTTACTTTGAGTTTAGCGACATTGAACTCTACAGGGGCGACCTCCCGTTAGAGAAACTCCGGCCGCTATTTCCAGGGGGAGTCGAGGCATGGGACTTGCTCGGCATCCATGGCGAGAACGCTTTGCTGGAAAATGTTGGATTCCCTCTACGGAACCGATAACGCCCTGTTTAGGAACCGGAACCTGTGAACATCCTGACAACACCGGATGAACTGCGGTGCCCTTCGCATCGCTACCCGGCGCACCATCGCGGCCCCAACCTGGAGCAAGTGTGCCACGAATACCTCGTAGAACACGATGTCGCCACCGATTGTATCTACCTGCCGATCTACTGGACCAACAACTATTTCCAACAGGGGCGCACGTCGGGGGTGCCGGGTTATCAGTCGGTCCCCGCCGTACAGAAGTTTCTCGATGGGCTGGACCGGGATCTGCACTACGTGACGGTGGTGCAATGCGCCGACGGGATCTACGAGCGACTGCCCGAGAACGTCACGGTATTCGGTGCCGGTGGCGTTGGCGACGTACCCCTGCCGTTGCTTTGCGCAGCACACTCGCCCCTGCCGCTACAGGCCGACCTGCTGGCCTCGTTTGTCGGCAGCGTTGAGTGTGGGGGGCCGGAGGCCGGGGTCACAGGCCGGTCATCGTGGAATCCCGACGGCATTGGCGCACAGATCCGCCGGCGGATGATGGAGGTGTTTTCTGGACACTATGGTGTCGTGTTGAAGAACCAAGGTGGCGGCTTACCGGCCGACACAACCACGTTTCGCGTGATGATGGCCCGTAGCCGGTTCGCACTCTGCCCGCGGGGCTACGGCCGCACGTCCTTCCGGCTCTACGAGGCCATACAAATGGGCTGCGTGCCGGTCTACATCTACGACGAACTTTGGCTGCCGTATCAAGACGTGCTGGATTGGACGGAATTTGCCGTTCTCTGCCGTTGGGAGGACTTAGAGGGATTGCCGGACTGGCTGGAGGGCATACACGACAATTGGTGGCCCCAGGCGCAGGCCCGCCTGCGAGAATTGATGCCGGACTATTTCACCTTCGAGGGGCTTGGCCGGCAGTTGGCTCGCATGATCGGGGATCTCACATGAAAGAATTAGGCGAACTCACCCACCGCGTCGAACTTGCCGGATGGCTCCAGGAGCGTGCCCTGCTGGGTTGGGGGGCTGAAATCGGAGTAGCAGGAGGGATTTTCTCCGAGTCGATGCTTTCCGACTGGACCGGCAAAGGGCTTCACCTAGTGGACCTCTGGCGGCCTGGGGAGGGGACGGGCCCCAGTACCGAACACATGCCCGCCGCGGAACATGACCAGCGGTATCACCAGTGCCGAGAGAGACTCGCGAAATTTGAATCACGGGTCGTCTACCACCGTACGTGGTCGCACATAGCAAGCACCGAAGTTCCTGACGGCAGTCTGGACTTCATTACCATTGACGCTTCACACCATTACCCATGGGTTGTATTGGACCTTCACCTTTGGTATCCCAAACTACGCATAGGTGGCCTGTTTAGCGGGCACGATTACCTTCCTCCCAATTCTGGCGTGGGTGTAAAGCTGGCTGTTGATGAGTTTGCCGCCAGATTGGACACTCCGGTGGCCACCATTCAAGAGCATCCCACGAGTGCCGCGTGGGCCTTCGTCAAAGAACGTGAATTATGTCGGGAGGTAACATGATCACCCTTGCCGTGACCGCCTACAACGAGAAGAAGCGTTCGCTGGGCGAGTGGGCGCTGCGAGCCGTGTCCGCCGCGCTCGACCACCCGTTGGTCAACGACATCGTGGTTGTCAACGACGCCTCGGACGACATCGACTTCCTGCGAGGAGTGTTTTCCAGTGTCCCTCAAGTCCGCATCGTACAGAACAAGATCAACCTGGGCGTCTTCGGTAACAAGGTGCAGAGCGTCAGGGAGGCCCGCGAACCGTGGGTCGTAATGTGCGACAGCGACAACTTCATGGGCCCCGATTACTTCAGTCGCCTGGCTGAGATCGCCCCCTGGGACGCCACTTCGCTGTACTGCCCTTCGTTCGGCCGCCCTATGTTGGAGTACCGGGGCTATTGCGGCACCTATGACATGAAGGACTTCGTGAAGTTGGCCGGCAAGCCGAAATTCGGCTGCCTGTTCAACACCGGCAACCAATTTGTACATCGCCAGAGTTTTCTTGACACCTTCGGTAAGTTCCGCCAGAACCGCTTCGACCTCGACCAGCCGGACTACTTCAAGGCAGACAACCGAGAAGACCCAATCTGGCGGGTGATCTACGATGCCGCGGATAGTGCCTTTATCAACACTACCTGGCTCAAAGAAGGCGGCGCACTGCGAATCGTGAAGGGGCTCCACTACGTCCACAACTGTATGCCGGAGAGTTTCGCCAAGGCTCCACAACTGAAGGAATCCCTACACCCCATCTATCTGTGCGAGATGATGGACCTGGCAGCAACCAACAGCGAGCGGTCCTACAGGTTCTTGCGACGGGACCAACACCGGGGCAAGACGCGGCACATCTACGAAGTAGACGGTTCTTCCCTGCTCGGAATCCAGGGATGGGACTACGAACACATCGAACCCATGCAATAGCCATGTCACTGAAAATTACCGCCGTCTGCTGCACCCACAACCGCCCGCAGTTCCTTCCCTACGCGCTGTGGATGTTCCAACAGCAGACGTATCCCAACAAGGAACTGCTGATCTTCGACGACGCTGTCCAGTACGATGACCAGCAGGGCGAGAACTGGCGACTCGTCAGTCACAAGAAGCGGTTCCGATCGCTGGGACACAAGCGGAACGTCGCAATCGGCCTGAGTGCCTTGGACACCGACGCGGTCGCGGTCTGGGACGACGACGATCTGTACTACCCGTGGGCGCTGTCGGTTCACGCCCGGGCGCTCGATCGAGCCGTGTGGTCAAGGCCGTCCTTGGTGTGGGACACCAGCCTGGAGTGGCGGGTGCCGACGATCCTGGCGGAGACGGTGGCGCGCGACCAGGCGAACTGGATACAAGCCTACCATGGTTCGTGGGCTTACAAGAAGAAAGAGTTCCTCGAACTGGGCGGCTACGACGAGGACTACGCAGGAGACCGGGATACCAATTGGGTGAGGCCGATGGTTGAGCGGCACGGGCTTTCCGCCGACCCGCTGGCCGAAGGTTCCGACCCGTTCTACGTTTACTGCTATTGGCACCCGCCGGTACGGTTCAACGATACCCCCACCGCAAATGAAGTCTTTGAACTCAGCCAAGCGGACAAAGACCGCTGGGGGAAACCCGAGTGGGTTGGCCGATTGGTTCCCAAAGCGGTTCCGGATTACCTGAAGAAACTCCATGGGCCGCGTGTCCCGTGGGCCGACCGACTATCATTCAAAAAATAGAAAGCCGCAACCCCATGTCAGAACAGCCGTCGACAGCGATATCGCTGGAGTTCAAGGACTGGATCGGAACCAAGTGTGGAGAAGCGTTTACTGAAGAGTGCCTCGCCGCGACTACCTGTCCGTCTGTATTCGACACTTTTCGCCAGTTGCCCGGCATGCTGAGCATCGTCGAGAACAAAACGGACAAGGCGGCGTACGTCGCATGGCAAAGCCTGCGTAGAGCCTGCCCGTGGCTGCTGGAAAAAGGGGACGCGATCGCAGCCAATGACTCCATAGGCGGCCCTCGTACCATTTCTGTAGATGAAATCAACCACAACCTGGCTCCGGCAACCATGTGCTTCGCCGCCGACTACGCGGCGTTGCGATGGTGCTTTGGTAGCCTCAACGGAATGCGAATCGCCGAAATCGGTGGCGGGTACGGCGGGCTGGCGTCACTGGTCACGCGACTCTCCGACGTCAAGAGCTACACGATCTACGATCTACCGGAAGCCACTTGCCTACAAAAGAAATACCTGGACCGCCTGGGATGCCAAGGGATTCAGTACCTCACGCAGATTGATTCTCACAAGGAAGAGGACGAAGACGGGTTGCTGAAAGAACCGGCGGAGCACTACGCCTACGACTTGCTCATAGCCTGCGATTCCTTCTCGGAATTGTCCTTGCCGTTGCAAGCGAAATACACAAGGCACGTGCTGCGGCAGTCTGCCCGCGGCTGGATCGTCTGGGGCTCCCGCGTACAACCCGGGCACACGCTCCCGGTTACAACCCAGCGGGTGACTGATGAGTTGACCAACCTACTGGCACCCGTGCCGGTGCATTGCGGTAGAGACCTGATCGAGTATCGCGAGATATTCCGCGACCGCTCGACCGTCACCAATATGTGGGGCGGCTGTATCCCGAACCTGATGAACCAACCGTGGAAGGCAACTGATGGCCAAGCGTAAATACGAAAGCAAGGCGGGCGGCTACGACCCGCCTCACCTGACGAGACTCCGAACCACGCTGCCCGGCTGGTGGCTACGAGAGTTGCGTGACCGTTACGGGATTCGCCGGTTCGTCGAAACGGGGACGTGCAACGGTGATACATCGGTACTGGCGGCGTTGGTGTTCGACGAGGTGCTTACGGTCGACATCTCGCACGTCTACGACGCTGGGGCCGACGAGAAACTGGCACATTACCATCACGTCAAACGATCCTACGGGGATTCACCGGAATGGCTGAAGCAGGTGGTTACCGATTCCGACGTGCCAACCGTCTACTGGCTTGACGCCCATTGGTGTGGCCAAGACGAGAGATTAGGCCCGGAATGCCCGATCATGCGTGAACTGGCCGCCATCGGACCGATGCGGGACTGCGACGCGATCATCTGCGACGAGGCGGACTTCTTTGTCGGCGGGCCATACAACATCGTCGGTCGCGCTCGGGCCCACCGGCCCGAAGAATGGCCAACCTACGATGCAATCCTCGCCTTGGTGGCCACGTGGCAGCCGACCGCGAGAGCGGAGCTGTGCGAGAGCATGATCGTCATTACCACCGAAGCAATGGCAAGGTTCCCATCGGAGTAACAATGTCCCCTCGCGTGTCCATTATTGTCCTGAACTACAACCACCCGGAAGTCATCGGGCGACTTCTGGACTCATTGCCGGCGGAGCCCATGGTGCCCTACGAGTTAGTGGTAGTAGACAACGGCAGCAAGCCGGAGGTTGTCGAGGTGTTGAAATACTTCAAGACATCCGGCAAGATCGACACCCTTGTACTCGAACCGATCAACCACTACTTCTCCGAAGGCAATAACATCGGCGTTCGCAACAGCAACCCAAAAGCTGAGTATATTCTGTTGCTGAATTCCGACACCGAGATTCTTCGTCCCGATTGGTTGTCGAAAATGATCGAATGGATGGAAGGCGTTCCGGACAACGTGGTTCCGTTTGCTTGGAGTACCATCCCAACGGTGCCTTCGCCTGGGCCGCGCGACATCATATCCTGGGGATGGTCCTACGACAAAAACATTCCTGGCGGCGCGAGAGCAGAGGGTTGGTGCTTGCTGATACGCCGATCTGTGTGGCAAGACATTAGCCCCGATTTTCCGTTTACCTACGGGATTACCGAGATGATCTGCAACATGATCCGAGCCGGCGCCAAGGCTGGATTGCTCTGTAGATCCCAGCCGTACATCAAACATTATCGAGGTGGATCGGGCACAGAAAGTCTAAGCCACCCTGACGCGCAATATAAACGCCAGATAGACATGAAGGCATGTTTTCGCGGGGTAGCGGTCGATACCCTTGACTTTACCCTTGGCCCAAACGAACACAAAAGTTACCTATCGTGGTGAAAGAATTATGATGAATCACGTTGAGCGAAACTTCCGCAACCAGCTAGACCCGGCCACCGGCTCGCCCGGCGTCAACGATATGTGCGGGCACATGGAGGTGTTGCGGCAACTGGCGTCCCAGTGCAGCCACGTCACGGAATTCGGCGTGCGAAGCGTCGTGTCGACGTGGGCGTTCTTGCATGGATGCAAAGGGAAGATAGTCAGCTATGACGTGGCTTATCCGCCCGAGGTAAAGCGAGCCGAAGCCATCTGCCTTGCTGAGGGTGTCGACTGGACGTTCATTCAAGCCGACGTCAACAACATCGACATCGAGCCCACCGATCTACTGTTTCTCGATACGAACCACTCGTACACACAGTTGAGCGGGGAACTGCGAAGACACGCCGACAAAGCCCGCAAGTACATCGTAATGCACGACACAACAACCTTTGCCGACGTCGGAACCGATCACCAAAGCCCAGGGGTGTGGGCAGCAATCGAAGAATTCGTCGCCCAGGGGACTTGGCGAGTGCAACAGCGGTACACCCACAACAACGGCTTAACCGTTCTGCGGAGAAATACGCTAATATGAGCAACAACCTCATTACCATGTCGTGCTTGGGTCGCATGGGGCGCTGGGGAAATCAAGCATTTCAGTACATATTCCTGCGAACCTACGCCCAGCGGTACGGCCTGGACTATCAGTGCCCCCGGTGGATCGGCCAGCAACTATTCGGCCACGAAGACCCGCCGATCACGGTCAACCTCCCGACGTACCACGAACGCCGGGAGCAGTCGATGCACCCGGGGTCGCTGAATGAGGCTTACCCGCCGGAGGGCGACGAGGCCCGCGGCCACGATTTCCTCGGGTACGCCCAGCCGCACACCCGGTACTTCCGGCCGGACAAGAAGTTCATCCAGGATCTCTTCTGGCTTTCCCCCGGGACCTGGTTCAAGCGTCGCGGCGGAACCGTCATTGGCCTACACATGCGACGCGGCGACACCGGCCGACTGATCTTCTACCTGACCCCCAACGAGTGGTATCTGCGGTGGCTCGAAGAAAACTGGTCGCGGTTCAAGGACCCGGTGCTCTTCATCGCCAGCGAGGACCCCGACGACGCCAAAGACTTCGCCCAATACAATCCAGTGACATCCGCCGACCTGCTGCGACTGGATGCTAAGCCGTACGGCATCTACAACTATCTCCAGCCGGACCTGAGCGATCCCACCCCCACGAAGATGGACTGGTTCCACGACTGGTGCATTCTGACACAGTGCAACGTGATGGCGATCGGCAAGAGCAGCTTCGGCTCCACCGCCGCCATGATGCAACGGGTGCTACACGAGTGCTGACGC
>SDBV01010355.1_pt1 | contig 12230 bp, 4 predicted proteins | sample 2277081 | NCBI WGS metagenome assembly SDBV01 (sample SAMN10402039, study PRJNA504765) | marine sediment metagenome | isolation source: marine sediment core GS10_PC15, 223 cmbsf | place: Arctic Ocean: Southern Knipovich Ridge | collected 2010 | reverse complement strand
TGATTGGTGGGGCGATAAATGCCAAACTCGTTGTAATAGCAGCCCTCAAAGGTACTGATGTGCGGCAGGTCGAGCCAGCGATGCCATTTGGTCTGCAATGACGCCATCTCCGGATCGGTGTAAATGCTGACATTGGGCAGTGAAGGTTCGCCGCCGGTATATGTCTCCCCTTCGTATGAGTATTCGTCGGCCAGGTCGCCGAAAGAGTGTCCCATTTCGTGGAGCACAAGCCCGACGGTGTAGTAGTTGTTCCCCGAGGCCGCGGCAATGTCGGGATGACCGGCTCCGCCGTAAATGGTTGTATTTGAAAGCGCAGTTCCCGTTTCAAAACCCGGCGCCGCGGCAATGGCATTCCAGACCGCCTCCATATCTCCGATCAGGACCATCCTTCCTTCGTGGTACATGTCCAGGGCGGTGTCGACATAGACAGGCGGATTGACTTCGAGATCGTCGATGCCCGACTGATTGGAGATCACATCCACACGATGTACATTGAAGTAATTGGCATAGATGTCAAACGGATCAACGGCGAACCAGCCGTTGACAATTTTGTTCACATCAATGGCATAGGCGGTCATTTCCGACTGCGTGTACCCGTCACCGACGATGACCCAGTCCAGGCGATTGCTCGCGGGGCCGTGGTTGACGATAGTGGCTACGTTCCATGCGGCTGATTGAGCAAGTTCCGGAAGCTCATCGGTTTGCAACACGCTCTTGTCTGTGCCTGGCCTGGTGGGGACGGTTTTCGGTGTGGGCAAGTGCATCGTAGCCTTGCCGCCTTCCAGTCGGCCGTCCGGTGAAACGGTGTCATGGAAAACGGTTATGCTGCCGTTATGCCGACGGTAGTATTCAGCGTAGTTGGCGGGCACGGGACGCTTGCTGTGCCCGTTCCGGGCGGCGGTTGCATCGCCGGCGACAAACAGGACGAGGCACGCGCAAACAACAAGGATGAAAGCACTTCTATGAGCCGGCGAAAACCACCTTGGGGAGACAAAATGCTTTGAAAATAGCCTGACTTTCACCCAAAACCTCACAAAATCCGTAAGAATAACCGTCTTTGAAAACTGATATTACAGCATTTTACACGATCTTGCGCGAAAAATCAACGTCAAACAACCTTTAAACTTGATTCATCACAAGATTCGCATATAATAGTAACACCAGACAGAGGAATTGGGCCTTTGTTCAAGGAAGAGGTCAGTAATGGCTGCCAAAACGACGAAGAGTAAGGGTTTTACCCTCATCGAGTTACTGGTGGTGATCGCCATCATCGGCCTTTTGCTGGCGATTGTCTTGCCGGGTCTCCGTAAAGCCAAGGAAAAGGCCAAATCCGTGCTCTGCAAGAGCGCACTGCGCCAGTACGGCTTAGCTGGGAACCTGTATCTTACTGAAAACGATGAGGTCTTCCCGGAGCCTTATGAATGGCTGTACAATTACCAGGCCTTTGGGTTTGTGGCAGCATGTGCGTGGCACGACATTCGAAATGATTATGATGTGAATCCGCAAAATGCGGGGACGTTGTGGCCCTATCTCGATGTGAAGGAAAACCATATCTGCCCGCGATTTGTGGACATTGCACGTGCATACGGCCAGGACCATGATCCGGCCAGGCACGACGCGGCGATCCCGATTGTGCCGCAATACAGCTATTGCATGAACGGCTTTCTCGGGGAGGGCTGGTACAGCGTTATTCGGAAACTTAGCGAGGTGAAAGGCGCTGCACAGGTGTTTTACTTCTGTGAGGAGAATATCTGGTTTCTTAGCGGAAAGTCGATCTGGCAGTTGAATAACAATCACCTGATAGGGCGGCATGACCCGTATGGGCCGGGGGATTATGACGCAAGTTTTGGCACTTTTCACAATATCTCCAATGTCGGGATAGCCAAACAGGTGGCTGGGGAGTCGGATCCGAGGGTTTTGGGGAACTCAAATGCGGTTTTTCTTGACGGACACGTGCAGGTTGTGGAGTCAGAAGATACGTTTAAGTGGGGCTGGCCTAAATAGCTGCGGTTTTTGACAGGGATAATGGATGATATATGTCGTTCTGGAAGAAAAACATGGAGAAGTCCGATAATTTTTGAGAAAAGGCTTGATTTCTTAAACAAGACTGTGTTATATTGTCGTAAGATTGTGTTATATTGTTAATTGTTTTCATCTTGGTTAAGCCGTAGAGGCGGCAAAATCCGGAGCCTCCGGGCGGGCAAGTGTGTGCTGATGCGCTGTGGTTGAATGATTGTGGGTCTATTAGAGAGGTGTGATAACAGGTTCCAACGGAGGGGACCTGGAATATTATTGTTGAAGGGATAATTTAGTAATCGTAATGGAATTTTTTTGGAGGTAGTGTGATGAAGAGAGTTCTTTTAGTGATCACTGTCCTGCTCGTTGCAGGGGCAAGCCAGGCCGGTCTGAATGACCCGGCGGTGGTGAACGCGAGTTTTGAAGACATCGTTCTTCTGCCTGATGTGGGCGATTGGGGATTCGATGCGGGTGCTCCGTGGGGAGAAACCGGCGGGTCGTACCTGGAAAACAACCTGATTACCGCATCCGATCCGACACCTTACGGCGACAACTCGGTCCGTCTTAGCTGGAGCGCTACGGTTTATCAGGAGATCGGCACGTGGTCACCTGACACCGAGTACGAAGTTACGGTGTGGCTGGGTGAGCGATACGATGCGCTGGGAGCCCCTTTGTCTTCCTGGCTGGTAGGCGAGTTGTGGGGCGGTGGTACATCCGGTTATGCTGCTGTCGATGCGGATTTGTGGGATAATGCCGGGGCTGTGTGGGTTGATTATGAGTGGCATGGGGCCTGGGATACCGGTGGGACATCCGGTGATGTAACTTATACATTCAATACCAGTGCTTTCAACGCAGTTGACTGGGGCCTTGTGGAAGGCGATCCCCTTTGGATCAGATTTGTCGCTGGCGGCGGCGACGATGTGAACATCGACAACGTTCGGGTCACCCCTGAACCGCTGACGCTTGCGCTTCTTGGTTTTGGCGGGCTTGGTCTGCTTCGTCGCAGGAAATAAACCGGGTTTGCGATTCGCGAATCTTGTGCCATGCCGTCTGTGTTGGCGGCATGGCAGATTGTTTTGGTGACGCTCTCGATGAGGGCTGCGCAAGGGGGGCGCGTGTGGACTCTGTGTGTTGGGAAAGTCGGGCGGAAATGTCACTTTTGTTTTAAGGAGGCCTATAATGAGAAAAGTTCTTATTGTCTGTATCGCAAGTTTCATTATGGTGATTCCGGTTGTGCGGGGCGGTCTGTTTGATCCAGCCATCCTGAATCCGAGTTTTGAATCTCCGGACCTTGGCGCCGGTGGCGCGAATGCGTTTGAGTATTACGCCGATGACTGGGTCTTGAGCATTGAGACCTGGGGCTATCTCGAGGATGGCACGTGGTTCCCTTCCGCCGATGGCGTCAATACGTTCAAGCTGTGGGCGAGCGCATATCTCTGGCAGCAGATAGGCACCTGGGACGAGGGCTTACCGTACGAGATTACCGTAGCGGTGGGTATGTGGGATGCCGATACGGGTGCGACAATCTCGCTGTGGGCCGGTGGCGACGCAGGAGATACTCCCGATCAATATGGTGAAATAAGTGTTGTCGGCGCGACGGAGGTGGATTCGGCTTTTGTGCAGCCATCGGTGGCTGTCAGCGAAAGCGAAGACATGACTGTGGTGTTGAACACCGGGACGGGCTTTAATGCTGGTGATCCTCTCTGGATTCGGATTGACGCCAGTGCCGGCGCGGCGACTTATGTGGACAACGTTCGGGTTGTGCTTGCAGTTATCGATTTTGCGATACTGGTTGCCCCGGGCAATGGAGAAATAAATGTTCCCGTTGACACTATTCTCGAGTGGGACCCTACGCCGGATCACGAGCTCAGCAGTAAGGGTTATGAAGTCTTCTTCGGTGCCGAGCCGAATGAACTGAATCCCAATTACGATTTGGGATCGCCTGTATATTCCGGTCTGAACGAGTCCTTCGATCCGGATAAGCCGGGAACCGCGGAGGCGGATCTGGAATGGAATACGACGTATTACTGGCATGTCGATTATTTTGAGCCCAACAGTCTTGGTGGCGGTGATATACGATGGGTGGGGCCACTATGGAGTTTCACGACGGCGCCGCCTACTCCCATTGTCATTGAGGACCCGGCGAACACCACGGTTGCAGCGGGCTCGGATGCATTTTTGTCCGTCGAAACACGTAATCCCGAGCGGTATGACTGGTACAAGGTGGGCAGCCCCGATCAACTCATCGCCAGTCACGACAGTACCGCCCTAACGGATACACTGACAATCAGCGGTACGCAGCAAGGCAACGAGGGGCGGTATTATTGCAGGGTGATCAACGGTGCTGCACCTGGCGGCGTTGATTCGTCGACAGCTTTGGTTATGACTGAGCGTCTTGTCGCGCGGTGGGAGTTCGAGGACAATCTGGATGACACCAACCCATACCCGACCAAGTGGGGTGGTTCGATCGTTGATCCTGATACTGGAAATGCTGTGGCTCCGAATGTAAGTTTCGTTACCGGCGGTGATGAAATCCAGGGTAATTATGCAGTGCACATTAACAATCTCACCGGCGAGGGCGAGGGCTATGTCCTTATCGACGGCAGCGAAGGTGCTTTCGATTTTTATAGAGATGGCCTTACAGTTAGTGTGTGGATCAAGAGAGTCGATTTCCCCGAGCCTTTGGACTGGTGGGACCGCATCATAAACTACGCGGGCTTCAACATGCAGTCGGTATATCCCAATAACTGGCTGTGGGGCGAAGTCGAAGGTGCCGGTTTTGTCTGGATCGGCGCCGGTGTCGATGAAGGCGGCTGGCGTCTTGAGACAATGACGTTCGATGGCGGCACTATGAGAGGCTATCTGAACGGCAAGTACGTGGGCGAAATAAGCGGGGTGCCTACAGTTGGGGCGCAACTTCCGCTTACTATCGGCGGCATGGGCCTGGGCAGCAGGATTACGGCGACCCTTGACGATATACAGGTTTACAGTTACCCCCTCAGTTCCGTGGACGTCGCCAAGCTGTATACGGACGAAGCCAGCGGTACGGTTTGCGTGGAGGACGATGGTAGTCTTCCGAGCTTGCAGTGGGACCTGAACGGCAACTGCCGGATTGATATTGCGGATATCGCAGAGATCGTAGCCGATTGGCTGAATTGTCGTGAAGTGCCGACGTGTCTTTAATAAGGCACGTTGCTGTTCAATGAATTGAATAGTTCAACTTAGTGTGTTGGGAAAGTCGGACAGAAGTTTTACTTTTGTTTTAAGGAGGCCAAAAATGAAGAAGTTTATTGTTGTATTGTTGATGCTGCTGGCTGGAGTAAGCCAGGGTGGGCTTTTTGATCCGGCCGTAGAGAACGGAAGCTTTGAGGATGGTGCTCTGACCGAGGGTGATTGGGCTTTTAATGTCGGCCCCCCGTGGGGCGAGGTTGGCTTCCGATATCTGGAAAACAATGTGGCTGCCGGTTGGGTGGGTCTTGAAACGCCCTATGGCGAAAAATCCGTGCGCATCGGCGAGGGCGGTGTACTTTATATCGAGATCGGCACATGGGAACCCGACAAAAACTACATCGTTACCCTTTGGATAGGGCAGCGTGACGAAAGCCTTTCGACATTTATAGTCGGAGAGTTGTGGGCAGGTGGAGCGTCGGGCTATGCCGCGATTGATGCTTCGCTGTGGGATAATACCGGCGCTACGTGGGTTGATTATCACTGGTTCAGTGTTGCCGATCTCGGAGGACCGATTTCGGGCGACTTGAGCTGGACGTACAATTCCAGTGCGAATAACACCGCTGGTCTCAGTGCAGGCGACCCACTGTGGATAAGATTAGCTGGTGACGTTGGTTCGGATCTGAGTATCGACAACGTTCGGGTTGAACTTGCAGTTATCGATTTTGCGATACTGGTTGCCCCGGGCGATGGAGAAATAAATGTTCCCGTTGATACTATTCTCGAGTGGGACCCTACGCCGGACCACGAGCTTAGCAGTAAGGGTTATGAAGTCTTCTTCGGGGCCGAGCCGAATGAACTGAATCCCAATTACGATTTGGGATCGCCTGTGTATTCCGGTCTGAACGAGTCCTTCGATCCGGATAAGCCCGGAACCGCGCAGGCGGATCTGGAGTGGAATACGACTTATTACTGGCATGTCGATTATTTTGAGCCGAACGATCTTGGCCCGGATACACGATGGGCGGGGCCACTATGGAGTTTCACGACGGCGCCGCCTACTCCCATTGTTATTGAGGACCCGGCGAACACGACGGTTGCAGCGGGCTCGGATGCTGTTTTGTCCGTCGAATCACGTAATCCCGAGCGGTATGACTGGTACAAGGTGGGCAGCCCTGATCAACTCGTCGCCAGTCATGACAGTACCGCCCTAACGGATACACTGACAATCAGCGGTACGCAGCAAGGCAACGAGGGGCGGTATTATTGCAGGGTGATCAACGGTGCTGCACCGGGGGGCGTTGATTCGTCGACAGCTTTGGTTATGACTGAACGTCTTGTCGCGCGGTGGGAGTTCGAGAACAATCTGGATGACACCAACCCATACCCGACCAAGTGGGGTGGTTCGATCGTTGATCCGGATACTGGAAATATTGTGGTTCCGGATGTAAGTTTCGTTACCGGCGGTGCTGCAATCCAGGGTGATTATGCAGTGCACATTAACAATCTCACCGGCGAGGGCGAGGGCTACGTCCTTATCGAGGGCAGCGAAGGTGCTTTCGATTTTTATAGAGATGGCCTTACGGTTAGTGTGTGGATTAAGAGAGTCGATTTTCCGGATAGCACCCTGGAGGAGGACCAATGGTGGGACCCCATCATAACCTACCCGGGTTTCAGGATGGAGTCGGTATATCCCAATAACTGGCTGCACACCGAAATCACCGGTTTGGGCTGGAACTGGCTCAACGGCGTTGCCGCTGTCGATGACGGCGGTTGGCATCTTGTAACAATGACTTATGACGGCGGTACTATGAGAGCCTATCTGGACGGCGTCTACGACCATGAAGCCAGCGGCACGCCTACACTTGGGGCGCAACTTTCGCTTACTATCGGCGGCATCATGGGGGACGTGGGTGACAGTGACAGGCTTACGGCGACCCTTGACGATATACAGGTTTACAGTTACGCCCTCAGTTCCGTGAACGTCGCCAAGCTGTATACGGGCGAAGCCGGCGGTACGGTTTGCGTGGAGGACGATGATAGTCTTCCGAGCCTGGAGCGGGACCTGAACGGCAACTGCCGCGTTGATCTTGCGGATATCGCATTGGTCGCAGCCGATTGGCTGAATTGTCGTGAAGTGCCGACGTGTCTTTAATAAGGCACGTTGCTGTTCACTGAATTGAATAGTACAACTTAGTAATGCAGGGTAAACCGTCAGGGAGACCGGCCGGGATTGGCAGGGTCGCCCTGGCGGTTTTTAGAACTGGAGGGCGTTTGCAAGGCCTTGGCCTGATATATCCGGTTTTTATGGAGTGACAGGCCGGTGGTGGCACAGAAGCGACAGAGTGTTTCTGTGGCGCTGGTGTTATGGGGAAAGTTGTGGGTCCGATTGCTGTATCGCAGATGCCTGGCTGTCTTTTCTCGCATGCATGTAGATGGTTGGGTCTCACCGGCAAGAACCGTCTTGTCACATTCAATTTCGATCCACAAGGAATTTCGACGTGCAAAATAACTGGTTTTCTGGTATAATGTAGTGTCATCATGGTTTGTACTGAAAGCTGCCGTGGATCTATTCTAAACGAGTTGATGAACGATGATTGTTTCGACAAGAATTGGCTGGCTGGTCTTTTTCATCTTTGTTGTGTTCGCCGGGTCGGCGCATGCTTGCTTGATCGTTGGGGACTTAGACGGCAACTGCCGGGTTGATATTGCTGATTTGCTTTTGATCGCCTGTGAATGGCTTACAGAGGATGGGTGTGTTGAGCAGGGTCTTGTCGGTCGTTGGAGACTGGATGAGACTGTTGATACTGTGGCGGTGGACTCATCGGAATCTGGCCTGGATGGTGTCGTTTTTGGCGAGGCTTTGTGGAATCCGGCGGGAGGGAGAATACTGGGGGCTCTTCAATTTGACGGTATCGATGATTATGTTGAGATTGAGGGCTTTTGGGGGATTACGGGTTCGGCGCCGCGATCGTGTGCGGCGTGGATTAAAACGGCCGAGCCTGGAGAGCTTATCACGTGGGGCGATGTGGGTACTACTTCGGCACGATGGATTGTTCGGCTTGATGAGGGGGGGCTACTTCGTGTAGAGGTTGGGGGAGGATATGCACTGGGATCGAGCGTCCTGGCTGATGATATGTGGCACCATGTTGCGGTGGTCAGCGACGGAACAACCACGGACGCTGTTCGGCTGTATATCGACGGGAAAATTGAGGTGATCAGCGATTTGACGTCGCAAACGATCAACACGTTGGGAACGCAAACGGTCAAGATCGGTGTTCATGCTCAAACGCAACGGTATTACAAAGGACTGATGGATGATGTGCGGATTTATGATCGTGCTTTGACATCGGGCGAGATTTGGGCACTGGCGGTGACGGGGACGACCGGTTTTTCCTGTGTCGATCTCAATGCCGATGACACATTGGACGCAACTGACTTTTCAAAACTGGCCGAATACTGGAAGGAAGAGCGACCGCCGGTTATTATCAATGAGTTTCTTGCCGAAAACGACAGTACCGTGCCACTGGTTGGCGGCGAACTGCTTGACGGGAACGGAGAATCTTCCGACTGGATCGAGATATTCAACAACACTACATCGATGGTCGACCTCAGTTGGTGGCACCTCACTGACGAAGAGGGAGTCGGTGATAAGTGGTGGTTTCCGGAGGGGACGATTCTTGGCAGCGGAGACTATCTAATCGTTTTTGCCTCCAGCAAGAAGCAATCTACTTACCCGGATAATTATCCCTATGTCGACGACGACGGCTACCTGCACACCAATTTCAAGCTTTCCAACAACGGCGAGTATCTTGCCCTGATCGGAACGGATGGAAGTACTGCGGTGCACGAATATAACAGTTTTGATCTGGGCGGTGGTGAATTCGGATATCCCTGGCAGCAGGGAGATATCTCCTACGGGTATTTCTACGGTGAACACCGCTACTTCAGCGATCCTACGCCGGGCACTGTCAACCGCAGCGCTTTTGATGGACTGGTCGAAACGCCCGTCCTGAGTCCGGGCGGCGGTTGCTATTCCAACCATTTCTATGTTACGATAAGTTGCCCCACAGAAGAGGCTATCATTCGCTACACCACCGACCGCACGGTGCCAACGCTGACCAACGGCAAGACATACAGGTCCCCGCTTTACCTGTATGAGCAAACCACCATCATGGTCAAAGCGTTCAAGGCGGGATATCAACCGTCCGAGACCGTGATCCAGGCTTATTTGCTCCTTGAAGATGACGTGAAAGCATTTACGTCCAATCTGCCCATTGTGGTTATCGATACCCTTGGCAAAAGCCTCCAATGGGGTGACCTGGTATATAAACCGTCGCCTACGGTTGTAATCGATACCGACAAAGACACGGGGCGTGCAGTGATTACCGCGGAAGCAGATTTTGCCAGCCGGACTGGATTTCGAGTTCGAGGGCGCAGTTCTTCATTTATTGGATGGCCCAAGATACAGTACGCCCTGGAAGTGTGGGACGAGAATGAAGATGACGTGGAAGAATCGATCCTCGGTTTCCCGGCTGAGTCTGATTATATTCTTTTGGGCCCCTATTCCGACAAATCGCTGATACGGACAGTTCTGCCTTACATGTGGAGCAACGAGATTGGTCGATACGCCGTACGAACACGAATGGTCGAAATGTTCCTTAATACGGGAAACGGTAAGATGTCGTACGACGATTACAGAGGCGTCTACGCGCTTATGGAAAAGATCAAACGTGACGAATTTCGCGTCGACATCACTCGTCTCGATCCCAGCCACAACAGTGAGCCTGAGATTACGGGGGGCTATCTGCTTCGCAAGGACTGGGGTGAGAGCCCATACTTTACGAGCGACTACGGTATAAGGCTGGAATATCGCGAACCGAAAAGCCACGAAATCACACAGCCGCAGAAAGATTATATCAAGGGGTATATCGACGAATATGAAGCGGTGCTTTATGGCGATGACTTTGCCGATCCTGTCGATGGCTATGCCAGGTATATCGATGTTGGGTCCCTTATCGATCATCACCTGCTTGTCGAAATAACGCTCAACCGGGATGCATATTATCACAGCACATTTATGTATAAAGATCGCGGTGGAAAGCTGTATATGGGGCCTGTGTGGGATTACAATCTGACGCTGGGTAACTTTGGCGGTGGTACCGACGGCTGGGTTTATACTTCTCGTCCAGGAATAGGCTACGACGGCACACAGGCGTGGTATCTGCGGCTGATGGAAGATCCGGAATTTGAGTTGCAAGTTGCTGATCGTTGGTTCCATCTGCGCGAGAAAGAATTTGATACCGACAAACTTATGGCCGATATTGACAGCTATGCCGCCTTGCTTGACGAAGCCCAGGAACGTAATTTTGAAAGATGGCCCATACTGGGCAAAGAGGTTCAGTACAATGCAGCAGGCTGGGCAGACAGAGATACGTATCAGAAGGAAATTGACTTCTTAAAGGAATGGCTGCAGATTCGCATTGCCTGGCTCGACAGCAGAATGCAAACGCAAAGAGCATCGGCCCCCCCAAACTTTTACGTAAACGGTTCTCTCCTGAATCAGGGTGGCTCCATGTCCGCTGCACAGGAACTTACAATATCCGATGCCCCTGGGACTATCTACTACACACTCGACGGTACCGACCCAAGATCGCGCTCAGGCTCCACATCATCCGGCGCCGTCGAATATTCTGACCCCATAGAATTTACCAAAAGCTCGCACATAAAAGCCCGCTCATTAAGCGGCAGCAAATGGAGTGCATTGAACGAAGCTTTCTTCACCGCAGGACCCGTCGCCGAAAACCTTCGCATTACCGAAATCATGTATCATCCCGCCGATTCAAATACACCGGAGGTCGAGTTTGTTGAGTTGACCAATATCGGCGATGCTTCCATAAATCTGAACCTTGTGCAGTTCACCAATGGAATCGATTTTACTTTCGGCGATGTTGAGCTTGCCGAAAACAACTATGTCGTCATTGTGAGCAACGAGGCGGCTTTCCTGTCACTCTATGACGGCTTTACGGGCACTGTCGCCGGTGAATATACAGGTAGTCTCGACAACGGGGGCGAGCGCATCACGCTCGTCGACGCGACCGGCCAGAAGATTCATAACTTCACGTACTCCGACGACTGGTATGACCTCACCGACGGTGATGGTTTCTCATTAGCGATCAAGGATGCGAGCCGCATCGAACTGGACCATGTCGAGCCCGGCCTGGCAGCCCACTGGAAACTGGACGAATACAACGGTCAGACCGCATACGACAGTTCACCGTTCGGTCATGACGGCGTAGTCAACGGCGACGCCGCCTGGCGCTCCTACGGCGGCCGGATCAACGGTGCACTGGAATTCGACGGGCAGGACGATTACGTCGAGATTACCGGTTATAAGGGCATCTTAGGGTCGAATCCGCGGACGTGCACTGCGTGGATCAAGACAACGGATGGGGGCGTGATCATGAACTGGGGAGCGATCGGTGTGAGCGCCCGATGGAGGACTGTTGTCGATGCCAATGGCCGTTTGCGACAGGAAGTCGGGGGCGGCGCTATTGTCGGTTCGACAATAGTTGGCGACGGCAAGTGGCATCATGTGGCTGTCGCCTCCGACGGTGGCAACATAAAGAACGTTGTGCTCTATGTTGACGGCAAACGGGATGTGCCCAGTTCCGTCGGAGACCGGACGATTGATACTCAGCCGGACAGCGATGTTACTATCGGCGCTGCATTGGATATGTACTTTGCGGGTTTGATAGATAATGTCTGCCTTTATGACCGCGTGCTGAGCGATGCGGAAATCGCGCTGTTAGCCGAATCCGACGATTACTGGGAGGACAAGCGTTACTGGCGTCCCAGCGCACAGATGGGCGGTTCGCCCGGCGAAGACGACCCGGATATCATTCCCGAATTGGGCTCGATTGTCATCAACGAAGTACTGGCGCACTCGCATTCTTTAGATCCCGACTGGATTGAGCTTTATAACACGACCGATTCTCCAATAGATATCGGCGGCTGGTTCCTTTCCGACAGCGACAACGATTATA
>SDBV01010354.1_pt1 | contig 12231 bp, 12 predicted proteins | sample 2277081 | NCBI WGS metagenome assembly SDBV01 (sample SAMN10402039, study PRJNA504765) | marine sediment metagenome | isolation source: marine sediment core GS10_PC15, 223 cmbsf | place: Arctic Ocean: Southern Knipovich Ridge | collected 2010 | reverse complement strand
GATGCCGGCTGAAGAGCGCACATGCTGGGATTGTAAGAGATCTCTGCCGATGACGCATGAGTATTTCTATCGCAACCGCTCACGTCCGGGAGGTCTCGCTGGAAGATGCCGCGATTGTGACCGCAAAAGCCGCCGTGAATGGGCGGCAAACAAGCGAGATCCAGAGAGAACTAAAGAGCTACAGGCGGCGCGATGGAAGCAAAAGAGAGGACAACTCCTCTGTAAACACGCCGAGTGGTATGCTCGCCACGGCAGAGCCCAACGGCAACGGAAGCGCCTTCGTGTTTTGGTTGCATACTCTGGCGATCCAGCCCACTGCGTGTGCTGCGGCGAAGAAGAAGTTGCGTTTTTGGCTCTTGACCACGTCAACGGCGGTGGACAGAAGCATCGGAAGCAAATAGGACGAAGCATCTATGACTGGGCAATCGATAACGACTTTCCGCCCGGCCTGAGAGTGCTCTGCCATAACTGCAACCTGGCTCGCGCGTACTACGGCTCGTGTCCGCATGAGAGAGATCAATGCCAAGCGAACAAGTCAGCATAATCATCCGAGCGAAAGATTTCGCCTCACGGGTGTTTTCCCGTCTCGCTGGGCGGCTTAGAAGTGTGGGAATATCCGCCCAAGGTCTCCGGAGGGCCTTCCTGACCGTCATCGCGAGCGCCGGCGGTCTGGTGTTCGTCTTCAAGAAGATCTTCGATGCTGGCGCTGGCGTGCTCGAGACGCAGTCGAAGTTCAACACGGTGTTCGGTGAATCCGCCGAACGGATGGAGGTTTTCAATAAGGAATTCGCTCGAACGGCCGGTCTCACCGAGACTACCGGCCAGGGCCTGCTTGCCACCACCGCTTCGATCATCCAGGGGTTGGGGTTCAGTACAGAGGCCAGTGCGGACTTCTCTGAGGCCGTTCTCCGATTGGCGGGGGATCTTGCATCGTTCAACAACATTCCGACCGCTGAAACCGCCCGGGCAATCCAGGCCGCGTTGACTGGCGAGCGGGAGATGCTCAAGCGGCTCGGCATCGTATTACGTGAGGTCGACGTGAAACAGCGTGCGCTTGTGCTCAGCGGTGGCGATGCCGCCCGCGCGGCCGACGAGCAAGTCCGGGCGACCGCGTCACTCCAGTTGATCTCCGAACGTGCTGGGAAAGCCGTCGCCGACCTGAACCGGACCCAAGATTCTGCCGAGAACACCGCCAAGCGGGTCAAGGCGGCGTTTGGCGATCAGTTCAACCAACTCTCGACGGATCTGATTCCCGTCCTCGAGCAACTCTTGCCGCTTTTCGAAGAGCTGGCGGGCAAAGCCGAAGCGGCGACGGCGCGGGTGGCGGGTTTCATCACGACGCTATTCGATCTAGCCGGCCTGACCAATGCGACACTTCGAGAAGAGTTACGAGTTATCGCACAGCTACCGGAGGGGGGGCTCCAGGGGCACGCCGATCGGCTCAGAACGTCGATTGCGGGGCAGCGGGCACAGATCGCCGAGCCGGAAACATTCGGCCAGCTCGGTTTCTTCGATCTTTTCCGAGGGACAACCAAGGAACGAAGGGCGTTAATAGAAGAAACCGACAACCTCCAGATCGCGCTCGGTTTCCTCGAGATGCGGATCGCCCGACTAAAGGATACATCCGAAGGCACGGCCGACAGCGTCGAGAACGTTGTAAACGCGCTGAAAGGTGGGCCTGGTGGACCGGCCGCTCCGAAATTCGTTACCCCGCAGCGGCTCCAATTCGGTGGGCTACATCCGAGTTCATTCCTCGGCAGTCGGCTCCGACGCGCCAGTCGGCAGCCTGCTGGTAGCCCATTCTTCCGCAACGAACTGACGGAGATTGTCCGCAAGAAGGAGGAGGCCGAAGCGAAGCGTCTTGCCGAAGAAGCAGAGAACGCGGCACAGGGACTCGATGTATTGGGACAGAGCGTTGCGACGAACTTTTCCCAGATGGCAGCTGCGGCGCTTTCCGGCTCCCAGCAAATGGAACAAACTGTGATCTCGGCGTTCACCAATATCCTGTCTTCCCTACCGGGAGTTGGTGGGTTTGGCGGCGCGTTGATCGGCGCAGTTGGCGGCCTGTTCGGCGGATTGTTTGGACGGCGGAGAGACCCAACACCCGTCAAGATTGATGACATCAGTGACCGCGCCATTGACAAGCAACGCCGCATAGGTCCTGACACAGTCATAGTCCAACTCCTAGACGCTCAAGGCCGGCCCATTCGGGAGGTCGCAGCGGACCTCCGCGACCTAGAAGCGCGTGACGGGATCAACCGCTTCTCTGGCACGGTCCAGGGCGCCGTTACCTCTTTCAGCGAGATGGGCTGATGGGACTCCCGGCTTTTGGTGTCGAGAACTTCTTCTCGGACATCCAATTCTCTGGCCATACGATCTCGGCCAACGAGGAAGCCGTTGACCACGAGGCGTTTCGGGTGGGTAACGCCCGCCGCTCGAGCACGGATCATTGGACGCCCACCACGGCAAACCAGGGCGCTTGGGTCTTGGCCGTTATGGGTCAATCCCGGTCCTTCGACTACTGCGCGATCGATCGGGGCCATAACCTGGGCGGCGAGACGGTCAAGGTCCAGAAGTCGACCGACAATTTCGCAGCCAATATCGTAGATGTGGTTTCGGTGACCTTCCCCACGACCGTGTCGGCCGACAGCGACCTCGATGCCGCCAACGGTGTGCTGACATCCGAAGGCGCATGGATTATCCGCTTCGCCTCCACGAGCTCACAATACGTGCGGATCTTCGTGTCGGCGATGGGGGCTGGCCTCAAGCCCGTGATCGTCAACGCCTGGGTTGGGGCACTCTGGGAACCCGGTGAGCTCACCAACCCCTTCACCGACGAAGATGACGAACCGATCAGTTCGGAGTCGGTGAGCGATACGGGCTGGGTCGGGCACGGTCGCACGGTACGCCGCCGGGTCGGAGAGTTGCATGTGCAGCTTCCGAGTATTGCCGCCTACACCGCCGCGGCGAACGCGGTGCGGGACAACTTCAATCTGCGGCGCCCGATGTGGATCGTCCACGACGACGATCGCGCCGAGCGAGCGGTGCTGGGCATTCGCCCACGTGGGCGAAGTGGATTCCGGTTCGCACCGGGCTGGGGATACCGGCAGGCCGACATCAACTGGCTCGAGCATGAGCCGAAGGTCGATCTGTAATGCGCGCCGGCATGAATCCCACGCTCGAGAAACGTCTCCGACGTGCCGATCCGACCGTCGGCTTGATGGTGGATGCCGTGGCCATCGACCGTCAGGATGTCAAGAAGACCGCCGATCAATGGACCGGGGCTGATTCCCTCGCCGGCCTGATCGTCAGGGCCCCGCCGTACGGGATTGGCGTCGAGCTCTCGACCAGTCTAGCCGTGAACCTGGCCAACACTACGCAAAATGGAAACATGACCGATCTGGACGGGCCGCCGTCCTTCGACGCGGCGTCTCCGTTCTTCACGGCGAAAGTGGAATGGGGTGGGAGTGAACCCGAGAGCTTCGTCCTGCAGCGCATTAAAGCCTGGCTCGACCCCGATACGGGTGGAGGGAAAAACGTTAGTACATGGATCGCTCAAGTCTATGGCGTGCTGGCACTGACAGAGCTAGCCGAGATCGACCTCGTGCCAATGATGGATCCCGTCCGCGTCACCGCTGGCGCGAGTGCGGGCGAAGTGACGTTCGACCTTCAAGGATTGGGAGTGCGTCCCAAACGACTTGGGATTCCGGTTGGCGGGAGTGCGTTGGGATATTTAGACCCCACAACGATCCTGTTTATCTGGGCCGTGAAGTCCGACGGGACCCCGGCGACTAATGTCGGATGGGGTCGTGATAGCGCGCAATCGTCCCAGACGACCGCTGGCAATACACTCTCGGGAGTGGAAGTCACGAAGGATCTGGGCCAACGATACTTAGTGCCCGGTGCCACAAGCGGCTTGCCATACGTCACCTTTGAGTGGTCCAGCTACACAACGGCGACCATCAGCTTCACGGCGGCTGGTGGGGGAAACGAGATCGACCTCGGCGCGGCGCCATCGAACGATCTCGAATGTGCACTGCATGGATTCACGCCGGGCGGCACGAGCTTCACGGCAGAGATCAATGATGGGGTCGCCGGATGGGTAGAGTTTGTCGATGGCGATCTGATCGGGGTAGACAATACGCCGTCCGGCGGCAAAGACCTATCCGCCGTTGCGAAGCAGCAAAACTATGACATCAGATGCCAACTCACCACGAACGCGACGAGCGACGAGACTCCGAAATTAACAGAACTAGGTGTGGCGGAGACGACCATCACCGACTTTGCCAATCTCACGACCGTAGGCGGCGGCCAATGGGCAGTCGATCCAGTGACTCTCAAAGGCGAGATCACACAAATCGCGATCACGGCGATTCGCGACGGCCTGAATGACTATCGCGACAAGATCACGACGCTGCTGTCTGAGAACGATATTGGCGATATCCGGTTCCGCCTCTGGTGGGGGGCGTCGGACCTTGATCGCAATAAATGGTTCCTCGCCGATGTCTTCAACGTCAGGGATTACGATCCGAGCGGTGCGGCCATTGTGGTCACAGGCGTCTCCGCCTTGGCGAAGTTGAAGGCCATCCTACCCGTGGTGACCGGCACACCGGACACCGAACCTCTCGTCAAGTCAAACGTGACCCTGAAAGCCGCCTACGATGACATCATCGATGGGCAGCTAGGTCTCGACGGTCAGTATCGCGGTCCGGGCATCGAAGACAATACGACGACCGTCACCAAAGAGATCACCGATTCCGATGTCAAGGTGGAATTGGACGCGTTGGCCCGGGGTGCCCGCGGGTCCATCATTGGCAGCCAAGGGCGGGTGAAGTTCGTCCAGATGTTCGATGATGGCGGGGGCGCCGTTACGGTGTTCCCTCCAGAAGAACTTGTTGACGTGCGCGTACTGCCAGGATTTCGCGAGCGGCGCCCGGAGTTCTTCGTGCCATGGAACTACGACTTTGGTGAGAAACGGTATCGCGATCGCCTGCAAATCACACACACAACCGCGATCAGCAAGCTTGGGATCGCAGGCTTGGGCGATCCGCCGGTCCTGGACGATCCCACGGCGCAGTGGATCGACACACTAGCGCTCGCGGAACAGGTCGGGCAAGACACCGTCAAGGCCCTTGCAACCGGGTTGATGCTCTGGAGTTTTGGAAGCACACAACCCCATCCCGAACTTGAGCCAGGGGACCGCGTCGTCGTACCGACGGAGCGTTTCGTTGCCAAAGACCCGCTGGCCGCGCGCGCTCTCCGTGGCCATCTGTGGGTGATCGGCCGGGTGGTCCAAGCAAGAGTGGACGCGCGACGCTTCGCTGTCTGGATCCAAGGCTATACGGACATCTTCACGACCGAGACGGCTGTTACCATCACCAAGTTTGCCGTACCTGTTGTCGAGAACATCAGCGGCCGGATCGACGAGAGCGGCAACGCAGGGGTTGATCTGCGCGTTGTAGATAGCCTCGCTGTGAAGATCAAGGCCATTGTGGGCACTGACCCGACGCCGGCAGAAGTGCGCGCCGAAACAGAGGTCGCCGTCAATGCGGACGGCACCTACCAGAGCGGCACTCTGGATACGCTGCTGGGTGGAGAGACTTTGCATGTTGCGGTCTATGCCTACGAACTTGCCGACGGCACGGGTTCCGAGTCCGCAGAGATCGCTCGGCTTCTGATCCCGTTCGTCGATCAGCCCAAGAGTACCGCCAAGCCCACTGTTGAGATCACCAGCACGGCAGAGGATTCCAGCGACGAAACTTTCACGATTACAGCCACCGCGGGGCCGGGCGGTAGCTCGAACCTGCAAGTGCGTTACCGCTCAAAGACGGCCGGCGGCGATTGGGGTGCGTGGTCCTCGTGGTTCACCTCCCCAAAGACCGGCGTGGTCATTACTCGCCACCTCAAGAGAGCGAAGTGGATTCAGGCGGTGGCACGTGATGCAAATCGTGGCAATATAGAATCAGTGCCGCTCGAGACGCCGATCGAGGCCGGGCTCAGTTTCTTTGAAGAAGATGGCGATCCCAAGCGCAACAAGCCGTGGGACGATACCGGGTGGGCGGTGCTGGGTGGCACCAACGATGGTACGGAAATCGACTCATCAGTCGATGAGTCCGGCGGCAAGCGCGTCAACCGCATGTTCGGCAAGCCGTTGGCGGGTGACCCTGACAACATCGACAGCGTGGGCGATGGTACAGCGTGGTTCCGTACCACGGCAAATCAGAGGGACGGGGGTGGCCGGGGATGGAGCGCCATAGACTCAGGTAATGTTGTGGTGGCTGGCGGACTCAACTTCAATCGGGCCTACACCAACAAGAACCAAGACAACATCGGTGATGGTGCGACGTACAAGCGAACCACTGCGAATGAGAAGACGGGGGCGGGGCGTGGGTACGGCGCACTCAGCTCGACGAGCGGCATCGCTAGCGGTACAACGGAGAGCGGTGGCAAGGCTGTCAACCGTATGTTCGGCAAGGCGTTGGCTGGTGATGCCGACTCACTGGATGGTGTGCCTGAAGGCGCGACCTACAAGCGCACCACAACGAATGAAAAGACGGGAGCGGGCCGCGGCTTCAGCGCGATCGACTCAGGCAATGTCGTGGTGGCTGGTGGCGTGGACCTCTCGCGAGCCTACACGAACAAGGACATCGACAATATCAATGACGGCTCGACCTACAAGCGCACCACGACGAACGAGAAGACGGGGGCGGGGCGAGCCTACGGTAGCTTCGATGCCGACAAGAAGCTCAAGGATGATACAGAGGTGGCCGGTGACATCTGGGTCTTGACCTCCGCCGTACCAGCGGTTGGAACACCCGCAAGTCCGGGCAGCAAGACGAAGACCATCAAGGTTCCCTTCGCGTTTCTGGCTCCTGCCACCGATCTTGTTCCCTTCACGAACGCCGTTAATTATCTTCGACCACGCAGTTCCGCGTTTTTTATCACCTTGCAGGCCAGCGTTGTGATACCTCCCGGCGTTACTATCACGAAGGTCTCCACCCACCACTACCGCGGTGCAACGGACGACGTTGCGATCACGAAGTTCACTCGAATTACTGACAGCGGAGGGCAGAGCTTGCTTCTCACGTTGACCCACAGCACCACTGGTTGGCAGACGCAGACGGCGTCGATAAGCGAGAGCGTGGAGTCAACCGAGGGCTTCACGGTCACGGTACAACTGGAAGGCGCTCCTGCCAACGACGCTCGGTTTCAATACGCGGAGATCGAATACACGATGCCCAGCTACGACAAAGGAATCTAACATGCCAACAGTAACGGAGACCCAAGTTTATCTTGACGAGGTAAAGATACCAACCGTGATCGCGCCGGCTCTCGTCAATAACGCCTTCAAGGCTCTCGTGCAGCCGGTCGGAGATGCAAGCCAGCAGGTTGCGAAGTGGGCGAAGCTCTTGAGGGACTCGGAGTTGGCTGAGCCAGACGCGGTGTTGCTCGGCAAGTACGAGCAGACGTTCCAGAAGTTCGGCGCCTTGGTTCGGGAACTCGGACAGGTCGAAGCGGCCTCGCGTGACGTGACGCGGAGCTACAGGGATTTTCTGGCGTTGGACGCCGAGATGCGCACGATCGCCACCGGCCTCGGATACACCGTATAAGGAGAACACAATGGCCGACCGAAAAGGTAAGCTCTGCGACGACTGCCTGACATGCGGCAAGGAGGAGATCATCGGCACCTGCTCCTGCCTCATCATGTATATGGTGGTCGGCACTTATGAGCAGGGCGAGATCGAAAACGACGCGAAGCTGCCGCGGTTCGCGTGGGAGATTTACGCTGAGTATGGCGAGCGGCAGGATGCGCTCGAGCAGCGTCCAGTTCCCCGTGCGGAATTGTGCGCGTGCTGCTGGGTGAAGCGCTTGAAGAAGACGGGCGCGCTCAAGCTGCTGACCCACGACAAATACACGTTGGAGCGGAAGGCGGTGTGGGTCGAGGCACACCCCGAGGTCATGGAGGCCAGGGCGGCGGCTGAAGCTGCGGAGAAGGCGACCGAGGACGAAGCAGAGCCGAAGGAGCCGACATGATCGCGGAGAGTCTCGTAACAGGTGGGGTCGTAGCCGTGGCTCTTGGTGCGATCGAGGTGGCGAAAGCCTCTCTCGCCAAGCGGCGGAACGGATCGATCGACGTCATGCTCAAGCAGCAGGACCGGACGATGCGCGATCTCGTCACCCAAACGCACCAACAAACCGCCACGCTGGCGCGCATTTTGGCAATCATTGAAGGAGCGGGGGGACAGCGATGAGTACGAAATACGGGATTCCTTGTATCAAGCTGCCCGGCGGACAGCATATCCAGCTCGGGCGGGCGATTCGATTCGTGGCTGGTATTGCGATCATTCTGGCGCTGCTCGCCGGCTGGATCGAAGCGCACGACAAGATCGAGCTCGGCATGTGGATCGGGCTCGCGCTCTTGCTGATCGATCCGGCGCTGATCACGACGGCCGTGAGTGCGTACCGAGCCGTGAAGAACGGGAAGAACGGGAAGTAGTATGGTTTGGGGCGCACGTTCTCGCGGTCAAGCCGACACGACCCACTCGGACATCCAAAAGGTGTCGGAGCGGGTGGACGGACGGTGGAGCTCTACCGTCCTCCAAGGACGGCGGGATCTTGAGGAGCAACGTGCCAACGTCGAGAAGGGTGTCTCGAAAATCCTCGAATCCAGACACCTTCTCGAATACTCGAGCGAACCGGACAACGGTGTTGATGCGATCGACGTCGCGCCGGATCCGCTCAGATGGCCCGGCCTGAAGAAGACGATGGTGGAAATCGACCGACTCCTTGAAGCTCTAGGCCGCGATGGGCTCGATCGGGATGACCGCCGCGAATTGTCAACGCAAATCCGAGCCGCGATGTCGAGGCATGGGAAGGAGCTTGGTCGCTGGTATGCTTTCGCTGGCTACTTCCACGGCGTGGCCGATGAGATGTACGCCCGTGGGGAGATCTCTGCGCCCTTGCGACACGGATACGACTGGAACGGCAACCACCAACTCGACGACCAGTCGTTCGACGACCTCCCGCACCATGAACGTGTCTCGAGCCAGTCTTCCGGCCAGGGGTAGAACGGGCTCGAGTTGCTGCGGTCGGGCGGCGTGAGCCACTCGCTGTAGATCCAGTGCATTGTGGCTAGGAGGGGGGGGTCGTAGCTACTCTTTATTCCTCCTGAACCTTACCTTTCTCTAATTGAAGGTACGTGGCGAGGTTCTCTCGTTGAGTGGTAGCGATTAACAACATTCTCTCTCTTGCTCTCTTACGGAACCAGTCACATGTTGGCTTGAGCCGCAGTGGAACTTGTGCTTTTGCGATTGCCCACAGGGTTTCGGATATATTCGCCGATGAATGCGCCCATTCGAGTTCGTATTCCTCCCGCCACTTTAGACCGAGAAGCGGGTTCGCGGTGAACTTCATTCCCTCACCGTAGATACTTGTATAGTAGACGATGAACTGGTCCGCAATATCGACCCGGTGATCGTAGAACAAGTGGCGATGGCTTCCGGGATCGCTGCTAAAGTCCATTCCATTTGAGTATTCGCCACATCTTGTGCGCTCGGCAAGCTCCTCAAAAGTCAAAGATATTGTATGGCTCTCGTCTGGTCCCGTCATGCCGGCAGCAAGCGGTCGGAGTTCCACAGACAGAGGGTCTAACAGTTCCTCTTTAAGGATCTGCCAATCAGTTCTTCGTCCGCTAGCCAATGGTTTCGTACTCCACTTCTTGTGCCTCAGCGTACTTCTTTAATTCGCTGGGCTTGGTGGGGAGGGACACCCGCCCTTTTTTGGCTAGGGCCTCCAGTGCTTGTTTGGCCTCATACACGGTTCCCGCGAGAATGAACGCGACGCGGGGTCCGAGGTGGCTCGCATATTGTCGGTGGCCCAGTCGGTAGATGGCGTTCACAAACGCTTTCCCCTTCCGAATCGCCTCGACACCGGCCTCGTTCGCTGCGCGCTGGCGTAGCTCCTTGTCCGTATAGCCGTGTTGAAGCTGCGCCTCCCTGAGGCCCTGCCGCACCTCGCTGGCGGCCCGGTCTGCACTAACCTGGTCTCGCTTAAAAGAGCCGCGGGCTTCTCGGAGCTTACGCTTGAGCGATGTCGCTTGGTTAGACGCAATCAATCCTTCGCGGGTCGCCTTCGTGATCTCGGCTTCTCCACGCTTCGGATCGGTGACGTACGTAGCGTTTTGATAGGTGCTGCGACTCAAGCCTGCCGCTGCAGCAGCCAATCTCTGGGGCTTTAGGTCCTCGGCGGTAGTTGGTGCTTTTCCGCCCTGGCGAGCGAGAGCAGCCAGGTCCTCCTTCGTCATCTCACCACGGGCCAGTAATCCTCGATAGGCATCCGCCTCCTTCTGCCGGACGAATATCGTTTTCACAGAACGATAGGCATTCGCCAAGAGGATATGCTTCCGCGCCTCCTCCTCGTTCTTGACTCGGATCTCTCTAACCTCTATTTGCTTCCAGCCGAGTTCCTTCGCGGCTTTCCAGCGGCGCGCGCCAGATAGGATTTGATTTTTGGGATCTACCTCGATGGGATATTCAAGCCCGAACTGTTCGAGGCTCTCCTTCAATCCGCTGGCATCTGGCGTACCGTAGATCTCGCGATTGAATGGGTGAATTTGGAGTTTGGCGATGGCGCGGTTAGGCATGGGGAGAACCCTCTGTGTGTGGGTGGTTGGAGTGGTGAATGGCTGTTAAAAGATAACTGGCCGGACGGGCCAGAACCAGCCCGCGGGCTGGTTCCCAGCCCGTCCAACTCGCCCCATTGTTGGGTCGAAGTAACGTGAGTCGTAATCCGATGTGGGTCATCGGGTCTTCCCCTGCCCTCGGGATTCCGGTTTCTCCTAGGTGGTGCTCAGGAAGGGCGCCGCTAATTGAGATAGTCCTGCCAACTGCCACCCATTCGCCGCTCTTCGGCATCCATTTCGAACCACCAATGGTGCTTAGCGTCATAGCGATTCTGAATTTCATAAACCTTCTCATCGAAACGATCTTTTCTCTGTTCGATCCGTTCCAATGCTCGCTCGTATTGCGGATGTGATTCGTAATCAACATCCGGATCAGCATCCTGGCTTATGCGGCGCTGCCACTCTTCGGCAAGGCGCTTTTCGGCGGATTGTGACGCACAATATGCCATTCTCTCCAATAAGTGGAGTGCCGCTGGATCCGGTCCGAGGCCTTTTATGCGAAGCTGGGGTTTACCGCTAGAGGTTTCATACCGCTCGGCCTTAGCCAACAACGCGTTCCATTTCCGCTCGATGTCGTCGTACCACAACTCCTTGCTAGCTAGGAGCCATTCCTCGTCCTGAGGAGTGAGGACTAGAGATTCTGTTATGTCTTTTCTACTCCTACCGTGCTTGTCTTTTCTGCTGGTGATGGGCTTGCCGGTTGTGGGAGATCGGTCCGCCACGAGGAGAGTGAATGCAATAACGACGACGGCAATGACGAGTAAGGTCAACATCCCATGCACGCTGGTGGAGCCATTGGTAACCTTACACCTGGCCTGGGATGGTGCTCAGAAACGGGTGAGCGCCGCACCTCGGCGCTCGCGTTCATGGAAGCGATTTTTTCATAGGTGGCTGGATGGAAGGCGCGCACCTCTCGATAGGTGACCGAATCACCGGCTGCGATCCGAATTTCGCCGTTATCGGTTGCGACCGCGAAGTCATCGTTGTCGATGAATTGGAAGTCGAGCCACACCCGCACGGCGCGATCACCACGATTGATCACGTCAACCTTCCACGAGACATCCCAGGTGAGGTCGTGAGTTTTGCGGAAGGACAGGTTTTTGAGTTCGATCTGCCCCTGAGCCGCTGACGGAAGGCCGAGCGTGAGGAGGAGTATGCCGAGGCATAACGTTGAGGTTTTCATGAAACCTCCTTCATTCTTGTAACTAATTGCCCAATGGGGTGCATCTAGTGAATCAGCCGGAGGTGCCCCCGGCAGCCCTTTTTCGTTTTTTCCCCTTCAACACCTGTAGTCGTAGTGTGAGCGTCGCTGCAATCGCTTGAGCTAAACGCCCGTCTAGCGATATAGGGGCTGCTGTATGCTCGCCTACCGCAAGCCAACCAGCGTCGATACCCAGGCACCTCGCCAGCTTAATAATACTGTCTAGTGGGGGGTCATGGTCACCGTTTTCCCACTTGTAAATTCGTGAGCTGGGGATTTTGGACTGTTTGGCTAAGTCCTTCATGTTTTTGATCTTATGCCCATCCTGTGCTGCCTTCCGAGCCACCTT
>SDBV01010353.1_pt1 | contig 12231 bp, 10 predicted proteins | sample 2277081 | NCBI WGS metagenome assembly SDBV01 (sample SAMN10402039, study PRJNA504765) | marine sediment metagenome | isolation source: marine sediment core GS10_PC15, 223 cmbsf | place: Arctic Ocean: Southern Knipovich Ridge | collected 2010 | reverse complement strand
ATTTAGGTAAACAAGAAGATGAGGCGCATGGTTCTGGTGATGTAGGAGTAATGGCTTTAGGGGTCAGAAAAGACGCTGTTACCGCAATAGCAGCAGATGATGACTACCATCCCTTGATGATAAGCGGTGAGGGTGGCTTATGGACAGAACACGTTCCCAATGAGGTAGATTCAGGAAACTCTAGCACATCTACATTAAATTCAGGTATAGCATTTACAGGAACAGGTATAGACGTACTTGCCCACGATTTCATCACAGCCACCGTAGATTCTTCACATGATAGTGCCACAGATGGTATGTCATTTCAATTTTCTACAGACAATTCCAACTGGGATGATGTTTATCCTTTTACTTATACAGCAGCAGATGGGGCAAGACGTTTTCAATTTGCTGTAACAGCCCAATATTTTAGGGTTGTTTACACCAATGGAGGTACTAACCAAACCCATTTTAGGCTTCAAACTATCCTTCATCACGGAAGCAGTATAACTACAATCCACAGGCTTGTAGATGATGTAGCCAATGATAGATCAGCACAGATAATGAAAACAGCCATTATCGCTCAAAAAGCTGGCGGTGGCCCAGGTGCAGGAGATTTTATAGCGGTACAATCAACCGCAGCGGGTAACTTAAAGATGTCGGTTCAAGAGATTTCTGATGGGCTTGATATAGGTGCTGGTAACGCTGGTTCGGAAACTCAAAGAGTAATTCTAGCGTCAGATCAAAACTTCGTGCATATTGAAGATGTAGCTTCGGCTAACGCTGACGCAGGTATACCAGCTATGGCCCGTAGAACTGCTAGTCCTGCAGATACATCAAATGCAGATTTAGACTATGAAATGATCCAAATGGATAATGGTCGTCTTTGGACAACTGCAACGATTGATGGGCCTTTAGGTGGAGGGGCAGAAGCTGGTGCTGTCCTTGTAACTATTGCTAATAACTCAACGGGTTTATTAACAGTAGATACGGCTGGAACTGCTGGTTTAGAGGTAATCCAAGGTACAGCAGCAGATTTAAAGGCAACCGTAACTCAAGCTAGTGCTGCTCGAACTATTAGTTCTGGGACAATTGATGTATTAGGAGACACAGCCCATGATGCAGGCGACTCAGGCGATCCAGTTAAAATTGGAGGTAGAGCACAAGATATTATCGGTGCTAACCCAGAAGAAGTTACCACAGATAATGATAGAGTAGATGCCCTTTTTGATATGACTGGTAGGTTGGGTGTGTTTGCTGGAATGGATTACAAGTCAGCAGATATAAACGACTCTACTAGTGGAAATAATACTATCGTTGCTGCCACAGCAGGTATGAGAATTGCTGTTTGGGCAATTGCAATAGTATCAGATGGTACTACCGATGTAAGATTTGAAGATGGTGCAGACGGAGGCGGCGCGCAGAACCAGTTTACAGGACAAATTCCACTTCAAGCAAGAGAAGGTTATACAATATCAGCGGGAGGTTTAGTACCTTTATTTACCTGTAGCTCAAATGTACTCTTAAACTTAGAACTAACTGCTAATGTTGTGGTTCATGGATTTGTAAGTTACACCTTAGAATATGACTAATATGTTAAAAAAATACGGAGAACATCAGAAAGAAGTAGTGCCAACACCAGAAAAGCCTAAAAGCTCCGGTGTTGCCTGTGATGAACTAAAATGTTTTGGTGAGATGATGGTGGGACAACCAGAAGAAAAGCATCCTGAAATGCCCCAACTTAAACGAGCTTCTTGCGGAAAGTGTGGGTGGAGAGGATGGGTTTAATATGGCAATAACTGCTGACGCTGATACAAACGGTGGAGAAAATACTACTCCTTACAACCATACCTGTACAGGTGCTAATTTGCTTTTAGTTGTTCTTGTTGCATTAAGAGATGGTGTGGACGCTGTAGATGGAATTACTTATAACAGTGTAGCTTTAACTCAAGGGCATACTAGGGTAGGAAATGGGATGCAATTTGACGTTTGGTATTTAATAAATCCTGCAACTGGTTCAAATGTAATCGCTGTTGATACAACCAGCATAGGAAATGATTACCACACCCACGCAGCTTCTTTTGCGGGGGTTTTACAAGCCTCACCAGCCGATGATACAGGTGATGGTTCAGCAGATGGAGCTAATCCCGCTTTTGATTTAATTCCGTCCACCGATGGCCAACTTTTAATAGGTGGCCATGCTAACGAGGATGGGGGTGCTGGCACTACAGGAACAGGGGAAACTACGCTTTCAAATAATGATGATGGAGTTTGGAGTAATGGGTTTAGTTATGCAATACAAACATCAAAAGCAACTCAATCAATGAATTGGACTTGGGCTTCTGACACATGGGCGGGGGCAGGACTTACTTTTAAGGAAGTCGTAGCAGCACCATCTGGAATAGCCTCTATGCGCCAGTTAATAGGTCATGGTCAAGGTACAAGATGATACAATATAAGTATGCCTAAGAACACGACAGACTTCACAAAATCAAGTAAAAATACTACTGACTGGGGTGGTTCTACTAAGAACCCTACCGATTTTACTAAAGATTCTAAAAACACCACTGATTTTACCAAAGTAACTAAGAATACTGGAAGTTTTGCGGTTGTTTCTAAGAATGTTGCTGCTTGGACTACACGGCGGGATATAACTTCAGCTGGAACATTACTCATACAGATAGGAGATAAACTGCTGCTGCAAGATGCTAGCAGCGAGTTTCTATTACAATAATGGCAGATACTAAACTTTCGGATTTAACTGAATTAGGTACAATAGTAGAAACTGATGAGATCTATATAAATGATGTTTCAGATACTACTGATGGTGCAGAAGGTTCTAGCAGAAAGGCTGTTGTATCTACTCTTGGTGCTGCTGTTCAAACTTTAACCAACAAAGTAATAGATGCAGACAATAACACAATCTCAAATCTTGCTCATGGTTCAGAGGTGGATAATACTGCCACCAGTCATGGTGCAACCGGAGCAATTGTAGGTACAACTAATACCCAAACTTTAACTAATAAAACTCTTACTACTCCAACTTTAACTGCCGCTGTTGTAGCAACTTCTCTTGATATGAATGGGAAGAAGCTTATTCTTGATGCCAATGCAAATACTTCAATCACAGCAGATACGGACGATCAAATAGATATAGAGATAAGTGGTGCAGATGATTTTAGATTTACTGCAAATACTTTTACTGCCTTATCTGGGAGTGTTATTAAAACAAATACAATTAATGAAACTACTGGTGGAAGTGGTGTGACTATAGATGGTTTAGTTATAAAGGATGCAACAGGTGCGGGTTTCTTAAAAACAGTCACCAACTATACCTCGGATGACACTTGGACTAAACCCTCTGGGCTTAAATTTGTAGAAGTAGAAGTTGTTGGTGGTGGAGGTGCTGGCGGTGGTGCTGGAGCTACTGCTGGAGGAACAGTTTCTGCTGGAGCTGGGGGTGGCGGTGCTGCTTGGGCCAAATCAGAGATAAGTGCTGCTTCACTTGGTTCTACTGAAACTGTAACTGTTGGAGCTGGTGGTACTGGTGTATCTGGAACGACTGGAAATGTTGGGGTATCATCATCTTTTGGTACTCACACAATAGCAGTTGGTGGTGCTGGTGGTGGGACTAGAGCTTCAACCACAGGTAGTTTGGGACAAGGAGGTGTTTTTGGAGGGAATGAAGCATCTTGTACGGGTGACATAGCTGCCACTGGTGGTTCTGGAAAAGCAGCTTGGGTAGATGGTACAGGCACACAACATGGATTTCCTGGGGAGGGTGGCGATTCAAAATATGGTGGGGGTGCACGTTCTCTTACAACTGGCGATGGTGGTTCAATAAGTTTTGTAGGTGAAAATGCTTTTAAATATGGTGGGGGTGGCTCAGGAGCATTTTCAAAAGATGGTGGGGTTGCAAGAGTAGGTGGAAATGGCAGCCAGGGCTTAGTAATAGTTTACGAATATTTTTAATGGTATAATTAAACTATGACTTCACAAGAACGAAGCAATCTAATGAAAGAAAAGAGGACAGCAACATTATAAGTTGGGATGACGCGCAATCAGACTGTCAGGATATAAGTGGAGACACAACTTCAGCTACGCTTACTATTTTTAAAAGATTTCTTAATAACGGTTATCACCTTGTATTGTCAGAACTTGGTAGATCACATACTGAAAAAACTCAGACTGCTTCTACAGTAGAAGATCAGCAATTTTATACTCTCCCTTCAGAAGCTTTGTATGTAAAGTCTGTGAAAGTAACAAGCAGCAGTATTGAATATCCACTGGAACCAATCATAGACCAAGATACTTGGGATATTTTCAACGCAGCTATTACTGGCACAACTGATATTCCTACATTTTATTTTGTAAGACCTGGGTTTGGTGTAGGTGGTACAGAAATTGGTCTTTTTCCTATACCCTCTTCTAGTGGAAATACGATTACTTTAATATATGAGGCAGGAGATAGAGATTTAAACATAGATAAATTCACTACTGGCACAGTAACTGTAACTAATGGTGATGCGACTATTACCCATTCAGCTACAGGATTCACCGCTGCTATGGTAGGTAGATACTTCCAAACAGATGATGATAGGACTTGGTATCGAGTAGCGTCATTCACTGATACAAGTAATATGGAACTAGAAAATGTATTTGAAGGAACATCAGGAGCAGCACAATCTTACCAAATAGCTGAAATATTTAATATCCCAGAGGAGTTGCAGATTCTCCCTGTATACTATGCCTTGAGCCATTTCTATGACATGAGACATGATGATACTAAATCTCTTAAATATCGAGCTATATTTGATAAAGAACTTAGAGATGGTAAAAGACGTTGGATACACAAAACAAGAGGCTCAGTTATTAATCGAAGAAGACAGTTTCACTTGAGGTCGCCCAATTTTCCTCCTCGAAATTTAAGTTGAGAATGATATAATTGAGATATGGCTACGAAAATTCTCAGTGTAACGCATTTCAATGAAGGACTGAGTTCCTCAGAAAAAGAAGGGCCACGCGGATCTTTCGGTTTTGGTCGCAGCCTAGACATTCACTCAGAACCTACTACTACAAAAATACTTCCAAAGACAGCCAAGATTTCAGGCTCAGTAGTCGATGGTCTTATCAAATGGTTTGTTAAAGCAGGCGATGGTTTTATATATGGGCATGATGAGGCTGGTGCTATCTATGAAAATAATGGTGGTACGATAACAAAGAAGAGAACTGTTTCTAATAGCTCTGGAAATGGAATGGCTTACTTTGAACAGGATGATTATTTATACTACGCTCTTGATAAAGTAATAGGAAGATATGGCCCATTAGCAAGCTCACCTACTTTTGATGATGATTTTTTTTCAGGAGATATTTATGATAAAGATCAAAGTAATGTTGCAACAGGAGATGTCACTACTCTAGCTACTTCAATAAACGAAGTTGCCGATGAAATACAAACTTTTACTCCAAAGAAGGATCCTCAGAAATCTATTGAAGTAAATGTCGATACCATAGGTAGCGGTGATTGGACATTAACAATTCATGATGAACGAAACAATTCAGTTGCTACTAAGACAGTAGTGAACGGAAGTATGAGTACCGGAGATTTTAAGTTTACTTTTGATTCTGTTTGGAGAACTATTTTAGCTCAAACTTATCATTTCCATCTTACAAGTACAGTAGGCGATGGTGTAGTAGTTTCAGGTACGAACAGTGATTTGGAAGATTGCGACTTTACTTCTTATTTTCAAATTTTAGTGGAGAACAGTAATTATCATCCAATAATAGATTTCTTTGAAACTGTGATATTTGGTAATGAAGACTACCTTGGTTTCTGGGATGGTTTCACTGACCCAATTAACTCTAATGCTATTAAACTTCCTCGTGGTTTTAAATGTAGAGCATTAGCAAAAGTAGGAGAGTATGTAGTGGCAGGTTGTTGGCGTGATGGCTCAATCACTGATAATGAATCAGGATTATTAGTATTTTGGGATGGGTTATCATCAGACTTTAACTATTCAATAGAAATACCAGACGGCCCTGTTCACGCTCTAGTTGCAAACCAAGGAAGGTTATTCTTTATAGCAGGAGCACAAGCAAGTCTTTTAGTAGAAGCAGATGGTATCCAAAAAGTTCAAACATTTCCTAAGATTACCAACCAAACCAGTGCCGAAATAGGCCCAGGAGCTATGAGCAGTTGGCAGACTCTTATTACTTTTGGTGCTGCTTTTAATACCGACTCTACTACGATAGAACAGGGAGTATATACATTTGGACAGAAAGATAAAAACTATGGAGAATCCCTGAACTATGCTTTCCCCATTTCTACTGGCACACGCACAGGAACTGCTCTAAAGATAGGAGCAGTCTTAGGTCAAGGAGCTACTCTCCATATTGGCTGGAAAGATGGTCAAAGCTATGGTTGGGATACAGTAACCAGTAGTGCCAATCCTTTTGGTACTGCTACTTGGGAAAGTTTAATCTTTGATGACGAGACTCCTTTTAAAGAGAAGATGGCACGATATATGATTATCCATCACACTAGTCTTGCTTCAAATGAAACAGTGCAGGCAGGGTATCAGATAGATAGATCAGGTTCATTTACTACTGAAACAGCTAACTCTACCTCTGGTTCTACTAAAACAAGGTTCGATATAAATAAAAGATTTAGAGAGATTCAGTTTCAAATGAATCTTACAGCCACCGCTACAACACCAACAATAACCTCTGTCACCTTTGAATTTGATGATCTATCAAAAGAAGAGAGGGAATAATGGCTAAAAGAAACGTAACTTCATTTAGACAAGTATTGAATGTTCCTTTCAAAGAGGTAGATGCTGGTCGTAGAAGTATTCCTTATCTCAGAAGAACTGAACAGCAAAATATTAGAGATACAGAGTTAAAAGGAGCTAAGGTAGGCTTAATACAAGCAGCTCCTGTTGCCTTTGGTAGCTCTGGCAGTCTGGCTGCAAATGAGCACGCTCTTATCAATCTTACTCTTACTCATAATGGTGGTAATGCCATAGTGGCTTGGCCCCAAGTAAATATTTATGTAGATAATGACAATGATATAGATAGTCTTTGGTTTAAAGGAGATGATGTTGGTTTTAGTGCTGAAGCTTTGTTATCAATGGGCTGGGTTCAGTTAATAAATACCTCAGTTTCTGGATTAAGAACAAACCAAGCTCAGATGCAGGGTATTTTTATTAACAGAGATTCTAGTGCTCATACTTATCATGTTCATGTGCGTTGGCTTTATATGTTGATAAAATGAGTAAACGATTACATTTTAAGAATAAAAAGTTAATAGGGATAGACCCAGGGAAACCAGCCATATCTACTGATGCGTTCAGTATTACCACAGTAGAAATAAAAATAGCTGGTGCTGATGAGATAGTAGAAACTACTATAGATGAAGAAGAAATAAAGAAAAACTTTGATAAAATTACCCTATCCAAAGACAAAAAAATACTAATTGACGGTAAGCAGATAAAATAATGATATAATAGATGTGAGGTTACTTTTCAACCCAGGTATTTACACTTGGGTATTTTTATATTATGGCATTTAAATTTTCAGGTTTCGGAAAAGCAGTATCAACAGCAGTAGCGGCAGCAGCAAAAGCAGCAACAGCAGCGAAGGCAAGGAGACCTGTAAGTAGTTCTTCTGGAAGAGCTGTAGCAAAACCAGCTGCAAAACCAGTTGCTAAAAAGGTAGTAAAGAAAGGCCCAACCGCCAGACAAAAAGCAGCAGCAGGAATTGCTAAAAAAGAAGCAGATTTTAGAGCGCAGCAAGCGAAAGAATCAAAACAGCTAGAGACAGAATTTACACAGTTTAGAACTGGGTTAGAACCATTAGATGAACTTCGACAAAGATTATCAGAGGAACTTGATATTCCAGGACTTCAATCACAACTTGATCCTTTAGTGGCAAGAGCTAAAAGTTTAGGGGTGACTTTAAATAGACTCCCAGAGATAGCAGCAGAAATAACTAAAGGTCAGGGACTTGCTCGCCAGAAGCTTTTAACAGCTACTAGAGGTGAAGATCTATCCAGACAACTTGCTGATGTTGCTCTTGCTCAAGGAGAGTTTGCAGGGCAACTTACAAGCGCACGAGGGGAACTTACAGAACGTCTAGGAGTTACCCAAGCACAAAGACAGTTTGATCTCAGTGCTTTTGGACAGCAAGCTGATTTACTCAATACTAGATTGGCTAGGGAAATTACAGGTTATACTAGCCAGCTACAAAGAGAGTTTGAATCAATAATTGGGGATATAGAACGAGCTGAAGATTTGAAAGATCAAGATACTCAAAGAGCATTTGAATTAGCTAAATTAGAGAAGGAAGCTAACCTAGAAGCACAGAATATTAGACTTAGATCTGGCCTTTCTCAAGGACAAACAGCTGCAAAAGAAGCAGAAACTAAAAAAACCTTACAACAAATAAGTAAACTGTTATCTGGAGGTGCCCAATCACAAGGCAAGGCTGGTTTGGTAGCTATGACAAAGAAAGCTTTGACACAATTTCCAGAGTTTCAAAAGGAGATTGTAGATTTAGCTAATTCTTTTAGTACTGGATTAAAATAATGTCATGTCTAACGGACTATTCGGATCAATTACTGGTGCAGCAACAGGCTTCTTAGGAAGCTTGTTTCGTGATGAGGATGAAGAAGAAAAGAAACGAAAAAAGAAGTTTAAAGAATCTTTAAAACGGTTATTTGGTGAACCAAAAGAAAAATTAATAGAAGCTGGTGCATTTCTTCAAAAGAAAATTCCTGAAGAGGCTCAAAAAGACATTAGAGAAAGTGTAGGTACAACTAAAAGACTACTTTTTAGAGACCCTTTTCGTGCGTTTACACCAGAAGAAAAAGAACTTGCTGAAAGCAGATTTGGAAAAGTTACTAAAACTTTTTTCCCACAAAAGAAACGTGAAGATTTAACTGAAGAAGAAAGGAAAGAACGTAAGGAAGCAGTCGTAGATATAGGATTAGGTTTTACTGGGATAGCTGCTATTACTAAAACAACTCTCGCTAATCCTCTTATCAAAGCAGCTGCTAAGAGATTAAAAATCTCTGAGAGTGTTCTAATAGATAGAATAAAAACAAGTGTTGATCCTACATTCAAAGCAATCAGAAGACAGGTAGGGAAGTTAGATTTATTTGAAAATGAATTCAAACGCTACCAGAAACAAATCGGTGACAGTATAGGTAAAGTACAAATACCAGAATTTAAACTTGAAGAAGATTTCATTCCTAATACAATAGAATATCAAAATCCTCTTACTAAGATTGCTAGAGTTGGTTGGAATAAATTAACTAATCTAGCAAATGAAACTCCTGGAATTAGAAAACTTACAGTTCGAGAAGGTCGTCCAGAGGATGCATTCAAATTATTAAAAGAGCGTAATCGTATTCAGAATGGCTTACTGCAAAGATATGAAGAAGAAATAATTGAGCCAATTAAAAAACTTCCTCTTAAAGAAAAGCAACAACTAGGGGAAATGGTCAATAAATATACTACCCCGTCCCCAGAACTGGCTTCCTTTGTAGCAAAGATTGATACTGAAATAGGTGTGTTGGGACAACAGATTACTAAACTTAATAAAAAATGGGTAGATAAAGGCTGGATAAAACCAGAAGATAGTTTCCTCTCCGAAGAAACTTTTTCAACTAACGTAGGTAAATACGCACGTTCATTTTATTTAAAACAAGTGGGAGGTAAAGCTAAGTTTCAACCAGGAGTTTTATCTAAAGAAGGTCAAATCAATCTTAGTCCTTTCAAAAAGAAATTGAGTTTGACAGACTGGGGTAAGTCTGCTCTTTTACATGAAGGTAAAACAGAAGCAGAGCTTGCTAAGATGAATCCAAAGCAGTTGGAAGCTATTGGATTAGAGGCTAAAAAAGCTTTTGGTTGGGTGTCTCAAGCAGATGCTATGCTCTCTCAAACCTTTAAAGATCTTACTAGCAATCATGCGATAATGAACTACTTTGATTCTGTTCGCTCTAATCCTAGCTTGTTTAGTGAAGTACCAAAAACAGGTTACGTTTCTATAGAAACTCTCTTACCACGAAATGTACTAAAAGATAGAAGACTAGGCCCTTTGAATGGTGGATTTATTCGTGAAGGAATGGAACAAGATATAAAGTTTTTTATGAAGAACGGCCCTTCAACGTTTGATAAAATAGTAGGGGGGTTTATTAGTTATTGGAAAGGATTTAAAACTGGATGGTCGCCTGCAACAATGGGTAGAAACTATGTTTCTGGTCACTTTATTCAAACTGATTTAGCAGGATATCCTGTGTGGAATCCCAATAATACTGCTGATTATTTTAAAGCTGTATCTCAGTATGCGAGACGGGGGGATAAATATAAATTTTGGAGAGATCAAGGTTTATTTGGTGGGGATTATCACGCAGTAGAAGTAGATCGTTCCGTATTAGATAGGTTTTTGAGGGAAGGCGGCGATCCTTATGAGTTAGCTAATAAATTAGCAGGCCCTTTAGATAAATTAGATAAAGTAGCTAAAGTACCTATGAAATGGTATGGATCCATAGATCACATGGCTAGACTTTATTTAGCTGAAAAGGCTCTGAAAGGGGGAGCTTCTCCAGGACAGGCAGTAAATTTTGCAAACAAATGGCAACTTGATTATCGAATGGTTCCTGAGATAGTGGATAAAGTGAGAGGAGGTAAAGTAGGCGGTTTCATCGCTCCCTTTTTATCATTCTATTATCTAATGGCTCCGCGTGTTTTAGAGACAGCACTCACTCGTCCTTGGACAATAGCAAAATATCCTCTTATAGCAGCAGGAGCTACTGCTTTTGCAGCTAAATCTTTAGACATGACTAAAGAAGAAATCGAATCTAAGAAACCAGTTTGGATGGAAAACTCTACTTGGGCCGTTCTTATGCCTTGGAAAGATGAGTCTGGAAATCCTCAATGGTTAGATTTATCTTATTCTATACCTTTTGGTAATAACCCCTTCACTTTATTTCAAGACCCCACAGATTTAATGAGACTGGGACAAGGTGGTGGCCCTATACAAATAATACAAAATATAAATAATAATTTTGATCCTTTCTTCCAAAAACAAATTTACGATGAGGAAGATCCTTTGGATATAAGATCTAAAAAGGTAGGAGCTTACGCATTAAGAGGTATAGGCCCAGGAGGCATTAGTCATGTCATGAATCTTTATGCAGCATTATCAGGAGAAAAAGTAGGGTGGCCTATTAAAATTGATCGTAATAAAAGACAAACACTACTCAGAGCAATAGGAATATCTACCTTTAGTGGAGGCACTAACGAGGTATTAAAAAAAATGAATACTTTGAAAAAAGATATTAATGGTTTTCAAGGAGATATAACAATAGAAGAACGGAAAGACAAACCAGATCGAGCCTTTATTACTGAAAGAGAAATGCAAATACACAAACGCTACGATGAAATAACTAAACTTCTAAGTGGTGTTGATGATGAAGATACCAGAAAAATTAAATCAGATGTAAACGCATTCAAGATATTCGGAGGAGCAGAGAACATCCAAATAAGAGCTAATGCTGAAGCTATCTTTGAAGAGTTAAAGACCCTAACGACAGACGAAGCAGCTAGACAATTTGATTTACTAGATGAGGATGATGAAGTATTAGCAGATAAAGTAAAAGATCTAGTAGAAGAGGATGCTTTAGGATTAACAAGATTTGAGAAAGATGTAAAGTCTCTTGGTGTAGCTAATGGTAATAGAGCAGAATTTATTTTCAATATGTTATCGCAACTATCCTCTGCTGAAGCAGCTGTGTTATTTGATGAGTGGGTAGAAAAGAAACTTATTAGTGATGAAGTAGAGGAGCAAATAAATAAACTAGCTAAGGGTTCTGGTAGAAGTTTTGGAAAGGGAGGAGATCTTTTTGGAGGAGATCTTTTTGGAGGAGATCTTTTTGGTGCATCAACACAACGTGCAAAAAGAAATCCTTTCATAGAGGAGGAAGAAGATCTTTTTGGAGGAGGACTTTTTTAAATAATACCTATCAATAAAGAAAGAAGAGAGCAAGGTAGGGGGTGCTAACCTCACTCTCTCTTAGTTCGCCTCCGGCAAGTTACACCCACCTTCGACTAAACCCTCAATAAGACTCTCCTTCCTCTCCTTATATTTTTACCCTCTTACGAAAAGACCTGTGTCTTCTTCCTGTCGCATCGTAAGAATCTTCAAGGTTGAACCGTAGTTGGCGTGGTTGGAATTTACTAAACTCTGGTT
>SDBV01010352.1_pt1 | contig 12232 bp, 9 predicted proteins | sample 2277081 | NCBI WGS metagenome assembly SDBV01 (sample SAMN10402039, study PRJNA504765) | marine sediment metagenome | isolation source: marine sediment core GS10_PC15, 223 cmbsf | place: Arctic Ocean: Southern Knipovich Ridge | collected 2010 | reverse complement strand
GGGTGTCCGGGAATTCGAAACGCCGGAGATCTCTGTAGGGAACGGCCTCCGTGCCGTTCCGCCGCGATCGGCGGTTCCACGGAACGGCACGGAGGCCGTTCCCTACAGCCTCGAATTCCCGGATACCCTCAGCTAAATGGCATCTTCGTGGGGCAGGTTGAAAACCTGCCCCACGTTTCCTAGACACATGCAACCGCGGCGAGGCAGGTTATAATCAATGATTGGGCCGTCCGGGCCACATGCCCATGTTGTGCCGGGTGGCTGGCCGTGGCGACCGAGGTGCCGCCGTGGGTCGACGTACGAGACCCACGCAGTAAAGACCCGTCAAGGAATTCGACTACCGTGAATCGGCTCTTGCCCGCAATGGTGGCAGTTTGGCTGGCCGCGCAGGCGACCGTCGCACCGGCTACGATGATCCTGCAATCGTACGCCGCGCAGAGACACGACCGGTTCTACGACCCCACGGACCCCAACAAGGCGTTCCTCGGCGAGCCGTACGATTTCTCGGGCGTGGGGCGAAACACGCGTTGGGCGACGATGATTTCCCCGAGTTACTTCCTTACGGCCGCCCACTACCGCCAGGGCATCGGTACCGCACTCTACTTCTACACCACCAACGACCCGGCCGAAACACCCCAGCAGCGCCTTGTCGAATCGGGCCAGCGGATCGCCGCCTCGGACTTGTGGCTGGGCAAGCTGGCCGCACCGGTCAGCCCAGATATCGAGTTCTACCCGATCCTTGGCCTGCCGGATCACCCGGCGTACGACGATCTGGAGATCTACACGTTTGGCCTCTCCGTAGACCGGTTTTCGGCCACCGCGACCACGGTGCGGCTGGGCCGCAACCATATCGATCCCGGCAGCATCGCACCGGTGACCGACGGCGAACCGCCGGGCGCAGTCACCGGCGAGACCTTTCTCTTCGATTTCGACGATCCCGGCGGGGCCGGCGACGACGAATCTTACTTGCAGGGCGGTGACTCGGGCGGACCCAGCCTGGTGATTCACCAGGGGCTGCCGGCGGTGGTCGGCATCCACTGGTTCATCTGGGAGGACGAACTCGACACGGACGTCTACGGCTCCGGCGATACCTTCGTGCCGGAGTACATCGACGAGCTGAATGCGGCCATGGTCGGCGAACAGGTGACCGTGGTCTCCTCGATCCTCACCTGGGACGGTCAGGGACGGGGAAACTTCAACTCGGCGACCCGCTGGACCGGCGGCCAATCGACATCGACGGGGCCGCCCGACGCCACCAATCCGGCCGTGGTTCGCGTCGACGAGGTCAGCGTGGCGGCCGATTCCAACGCCTATTCCGTGCTAATTCATCAAAGCGGCCGCCTCGCCATTGCACCGGGAAACACGTTAGAGGTCGTCAAGAATGCAGTCGTCGCCGACGGCACGTTGGACGTCGCCTCGGCGGGCGTATTGGACGTGGGTGACCGGTTCACCATGCAGGGCGACGCGCAATACGTCTGTCAAATCGCCGGTCCGGACAACGGCCGGGTGGTGGCCCGCGGCGACGTATACCTTGACGGCGCCCTGGCTTTGTCGGCCGTCGACAAGTTGCGGCCGGTACCGCCGGGGGAACTCCAGTGGTTTGGAGACGAAACCCGGACGATCGTCGACGCGGCTGCGGGGGGTCAGATCTTCGGCACCTTTTCCTCCCAGCCGCCTACGGTGCCGGCGAACCCGGACCCTGCCAATCACGGCCAGGGCCATCTCGGCTATGGCGTTTTCCTGACCGACGACGGTCTCCATGGCCGGGGCGTGACCTATGGCGCCGACACCGTAAAGGTGGATCTGCTGCAAGCTGCCGACGGCGATACCAACGGGGACCGGACGATCGACAGCCACGATATCCAGGCGATCCTGGGGGCCGACAAGTTCGCCACCGGCATCCCCGGCGATTGGACCGAAGGTGACTTCACCGGCGACACGCTCATCGACAGCCACGACATTCAAGCCCTCCTGGCAACCGCCCGGTTCGCCACCGGCCCCTACACGCCGTTGAAGTCGGGCATCGCCGGCAGCGGCGGGCAGGTCCATCTGATCGTCACGCCGGACGACGTAACGATCGACGTCGACGGGGTCGACGTCAACGGTTATTTGCTCTCTTCGGCCCGGGGCATCTTCACCGGCGAAGCGGCCGACAACCTCGGCTGGTTCCGCGAAGATACCGACGTGCGGATCGGCGGCGGCTTCGGATTCACGCTCACCGACACCCACCCCTTGGGCGACGTGATCGGCGACGGGTTGCCCGCCGCTTACCTGCCGGACGACCTGACCTTCACCTACACCATCGAGGACAGGCCGGGCATCTTCCACGGCGTCGTCGTCGTCCCGGAACCGGCCACGGTGGTGATGTTGCTCTTTCTCGGCGCCGCGTGTTTGGTAAGATACGTTATCCGAAAAGTAGGTCCCGCTCGCCGAGCGGGACAGTCCGGCTCGGCGAGCCGGACCTACTTTGCAGACATTAGCTCGCTCCACTTAGCCAAGCGAGACGACTATGCACGCGGCTCCAAACTCCGATGACGGCGGCCCTCAACGGCTTCATCAAAACGATCGCCGCCGCGTGGCGGTGGTGACTACCACCATCCACGTCCCTCGATTCCTGGCCGAAGTGCTTCAAAATGCAGAAGCCAACGGCCATGGCGAGCAGCTCAGCCTGGTGGTCGTCGGCGACCGCAAGACGCCCCCCGATGTCGGCCGGTTTCTGAGGGATCTGGACCGCCGATACCCGGCCGCGGTCACTTTTCTCGACGTGCCGGCCCAGCAGAAGTTGCTGCGGCGCTGGCCGTCGCTGGACCTGATGTTGCGATACGATTGCATCCAACGCCGCAACGTCGGCTTCTTGCAGGCCGCCATGGACGGGGCCGACGTGATCGTCACCATCGACGACGACAGCTTCATGACCGGCGACGATTTCATCGGACATCACCTGGCCGTCGGCACCGAGGTCGAAGTGCCCGTGGTCGATCATCCGTCGGGCTGGTTCAACGTCTGCGGGCGGCTGCTGAGCGATCCGCCGCGGCAGTTCTATCACCGGGGCTATCCCAAGTCGCAGCAGGATTTCAGCCCGGTTACGGAAGGTGCAGGCGGCCACCGGGTGCAACGGGCCAAAGTCCGCGCGGTGGCCAACGCCGGGCTATGGCTGGGGGTGCCCGACGTCGACGCCACGGCCCATCTTGAAGAGCCGATTCGCGTGGTGTCGATGGAGCCGATCGACGGCCGGCGGACGTGCGCCTTGGCGGCCGGGACCTGGAGTCCGATCAGCAGCCAGAACGCCGCCTTCGACGCCTCGCTGCTGCCGGCGATGTACCTGCCGGTAATGCTCGACCCGATCCGCGGCTATCGGCTCGGTCGGATGGACGACATCTGGATGAGCTATTTCCTCCGCGCGATCGCCGACCTGCGCGGCGAGTCGGTGCTCTACGGCCCGCCGCTGGTAGTGCAGAAGCGAAATCCCCACAACCACCTCGCCGACCTGACCCAGGAACTGGCCGGCTACCTGCTGACGGAACGACTGGTAGCGTATCTGCGACAGTTCAGCACTACCGCGGCGACGTACCAAGGGGTCTATCTCGATCTGATCTACCACCTTCGCGACTCGGCCGAAGCCGACGAGCAGTTGGACGAGCCCCAGCGCGAGTACCTCCGCCAGCTAACCCTCGGCATGGCCGCCTGGCACGCCGCCACCGAGACCGTTACGAACACGCCGTCTGAGAGTTGACCCTGATGCGCGCCGATGCCGATACCTGGGTTCTCGCTGCGTTGGGCGCAACCGCGCTGTTTTTCTTGACCGGCAACGTGCTGGCCGACGAACGAGAGGACGCCGCCGTTCGGCGGATGCGCGAAGTGCTCGGGGTGACGCACGTCGCCGGCAAGTACCACTTGACCGAGAAAGGCTTCCTCGAAGAAGGGGCGGACCAAATCGCCGCGCTGGGCGCCCGCGTGATCAAGCTGTATCTGACCGTCCCGCCGCGGCAATACCCGTTCAATACGAAGTGGCCCGAGGCGAAGACGCCGGTTGATCTGGCCCGCACGCCGCCGTATCGGGCCGTGTTTGCCAAACCGTTCTCGACGTACCTCCTCACGACCTATGCGACCGGGCGTGGCTGGCACTACTGGCGCAGCGGCGTCAGCGAGGCGGAAGCCCGAGATGAGACCGAGCAGTTCTATCGGCTCACCCGCTATCTGCTGAGGGAATACCGCGGCGACGCCAAGACGTTCGTGTTGCAGCATTGGGAAGGTGATTGGGCCCTGCGGGGGTCGACTCGACGCGACGTGGACCCCAGCGAGCGGGCCATTGCGGGGATGATCCGTTGGCTGCGGGCGCGGCAGGCAGGTGTGGATCGGGCCCGATCCGAGGTGGGTCAGGATGGCGTGCGCGTGTTCCATGCGGCGGAGGTGAACCTGGTGCGAATCGCCATGGAAGAAGAACGCCCCACGGTCGTCAATCGCGTTCTCCCCCACGCCCCGGTCGATCTGGTCTCGTATTCGGCGTGGGAGACACAGGACGACCCGCGGCTTTTCCGCCGGGCACTGGATTACATTGCCCAACGCGCCCCGGACCGCCAGCCGTTCGGCGCCCGCAACGTCTACATCGGCGAGTTCGGTCTTCCCGAGAACGACCGGCCGGCGGAGCAGCTTCGACGGGTGATCCCGGGTGTGATCGACACGGCGCTCGATTGGGGTTGTCCGTACGTGGTCTATTGGCAGCTTTATTGCAACGAAGCCCGACGCCAACCGGTCCGCCACAACGACGACGTCCGCGGCTTCTGGCTGATCCGCCCCGACGGCAGCAAGTCCTGGGCATGGCACGAGTTGCGGCGTCGGCTCGGCAACTGAGCTAGTTGAAGCGCATGTCCGCCGCCGGATCAACTGTCAAATTCGTTTTGTCATAACGCCCGGGGGCGGCGTCCCCCGGGGATGGCAGTGGTTTGTTCGAGCGTGACCCTGGGGGACGCAGCCGCCGGGCGTTGGATGCCGCAGCCGCCGGGCGTTGGATGCCGGAGCCGCGAATCGCCGGGTTTTACAACCACAGGGCCGCCCTTGTCCGTCTCGGCGTCGCTCTGATGTATAACCCAGAGTTCCACTTGACGTGGCTGGCCGGCGATCAACCTTCAAAATAGACGCCGCTCTTCTCGAGCGCCCGTCTCAAAACGGGATAGGGAAGCTCGCGCGTGTGGCGGTTTCCGGTGGCGCAGAGCGCCGCGGCCGTGCCGGTCGCCTGACCTTGTCCCATACAGCTTACCGTGTTTCTGGTCGACATGTGGGCTCGATGATCGGAAGTGATCATCATACCGGCCGCCAGAAGGTTGTCGATTCCCGCCACGCGAAGCGCCCGATATGGTATGCCGTAGGTGCCGCCGTTCTTGACTTGCAGGCGGGGCGCGGAGTCGTGGAAACCGTAAACGAAGACGTCGTCGTTGAAATGCCTGGCTTCGATCACGTCTTGATGCGATATATCGTAGTCGCACTCGATCAATCTGCCGCGCCGGATGTTCAACCGCGGGCTGGTTCGGGCGATGAACGCCTTCTCACAACCGGGGACGAATGCTCTGAACAGTTCGACCGCTCTGACCTGACGCTTTCTCAACTCCAATTCCGCCCTCGCCACGGCGTCCCGGCTGGTAGGACTGACGGGCATCTTGAGATTCATCTTGATGAACATGAAATAGTTGTCGTGTACGGTGGTCGTGGTGATCGACATGCCGATCTTCCTCGCCTCCTCTCCGAATTCGGGGGGGAGTTTGACGGAGCGGCCGTTGAGTCGTACGATTTGACCTTCTTCTCCGCTGCGGAGCCCTTCGGCACGTTCCGTCAGGGCGTCGTGCGACTTGAGGAACTCGTGGTATTTTTCCAAGCTCACGTTGGCCATGCCGATGCTATTGCACACCGAGTAATCGTTCGGCTCGCTGAAATCCGCGCCGGCGTAGGCGGACAGGTCGCCGTAGGCCGTGCAGTCAACGAACGATTTCGCGTAGAACGCCTCCCGTCCGGAGCGGCTCTCGGCGATCACGCCCTTGATCCGGGAACCGTCCATGATGGCGCCGGCCAACAAGGTGTGTACGCAGACGAAAACGCCCGCTTCGTCGAGCATCTCGAAGGCCACGAGCTTGTACAACTCGGTGTCGATCGAGGTGCACACCGAATCGTAATCCGACCCTTCGGACATCTCGGCGTGTCCCGACGTGCCGCCGACCTTCGCCAGCCGGTCGACAATTTCCTGAGGGATCCCCCGCACCACCTGACGCTTCTTTACTCCGGGAAAAGCCTTCCATAGGTTGTAGTAGCTGTGCAGCGCCGTGCCGCCTTCGGTGGCGGTCCCGCCCGGGTAGCCTTTGACCTCGATCAACGCCGTTTTCGCCCCCTGACGCGCCGCGGCGGTGGCGGCCACCACGCCCGCCGTGCCGCCGCCGGCGACGACCACGTCGAATTTCCTTACGGGCAGCTTCTTGGCCGGTTCCTGGTAAAACTCTGCAAGCTGATTCGAAGCCGCCGGCTCATCGGCTCGTGCCAAGCCGGCCCCGGCGCCCATGCCGATCGCAAGAATCCCTTTGTGAAAATCTCGACGTTTCATGCTGAACTCCCTATTAAACGAGCGTATGCCTTGCCGCGGTAACCATCGTGCGGGCGGCCGGGTCCGAACCTACCCAATTCTCCATAGCCTACACGTTTTCTCTTCGTTTGTCACCAGTTTTCTTGACAAGAACTCATTTGCCCGAGAAAACCAAGTCCGGTAGGTCAGGGCTCGCCCTGACAAAACCAAGGACGTCGTCTCGAGAGCCGTCAGGGCAAGCCCTGACCTACGGGACCAGCGGCCAGGATCGAGCGTGCCACAAGGAACGCCACGATCCCGACCACGACGCCTGCGAGGCCGCCGATGCATATATCCGTCGGAGAGTGCACGCGGAGGATCGGCCGCGAATAGCAGACCATCACGGCCCACGGCACGAGCAGGTAGAAGACCCATAGACGCCGCCGGGAGAAGAAAGTGAGTCCCATGGCGAGAAAAAACGTGGCAAACATCATGGCGCAGAAGGAGTGCCCCGACGGAAAGGAATACCCCGTCTCCGCAATCCAGTGCTCGCGAATACGGGCATGCAGCTCTACGGCGTGGAAGTCTTTTGCCCCGAGGACGTCGGCGAGGTATGCACTTCGTGAAGCCTTGTCGGGCAGGTTGTAGAACGCCTCGACCGACGTCTTCAGGGCCGGCGCATCGGGGGGCGTGGCGGCAAGTTCCACGATGTTGGGTCGGGCAACGCCGAATCGGGGTTTGACGGCGTGCTCGTTCAAATAGGCGCCGCCTCCCAGGAAAGTCGCGACGACCAAGACCATGGCCCATGCCTCGACGATTTGCCGCCTCCAGGAATTGCCCGTACGGTTGACCAGCAACGCGATCATTACGGCGGCGATCACCGGTATCGCCAACGTGCTCCCGCTCTCGGTTGCGCCGTATGCCGCCAGGGCCGGCCAGCCGGTAAGGTCGAAATGCGGAGGTTTGAAAGGATTGAGTTTAGGTACGACGTAGGTCAACGGCAGTGACGCGCAAGCCGGGAGCATGAACCGCGACAACCGCAGGAGAACGTCCTTGACGCAAGTGTGTTTTGCCTGCATCCGGCGCGCCTTCTCTACAAGCCCCGCAGGTCAGGGCGAGCCCTGACAAAACGAGGAACGTCGTCCCAACAATCGTCAGGGCAAGCCCTGACCTACGAGACCTGACACAACCACTTTCCGCCACAGATAGAAACTCACGAACCTTCTGCTGCGGATCCTAGTTGGGTCTTGAGCACGGCCCGACGAACGAACAGGAAGTTCGCCCCGCGGTACTCGGTGATCGAGCCGGTGACGATCCATTGCAGCGAATCGGGATTGTCGGCGACCGCTCGGGCCACGCGATCGAGGTTTAGATTCTCCAGGGCGACGAAGCGGCCTTTGCCGTCCTCGGTAAAGAAGGTGACCCGATCGCCGGTCACGCGGAAATACCCCAACTGATCGACGAGCTCCGTTCCTTCCCTCATGCGATGGACCGCTTGGGAACGGAGTGACTGGGCCATGTTTGCCGAGTTCTTGGTCGCGGCCGGTCCGGGCCCGGTCGCGTCACGGTCTAAGGAGCCGTCCGGTTCGGCCCAAGCCAGGGCCGCTGCCCACAGCAACGCGGCGGCGCCACACGCTGCGGCGGCCATCGAAAGTCTGTCCAGCCGCCGAACCGGCGGTTTTCGGAATCTGGGGTAACTTGGCATCAACGTCTCGTGCTCGAGTTCTATGGAGTTGGATTCAACGCCGGCAATCGGCCTAGCGCGGCCGGTAGCCGCAACCAAAGGGGTTAGGAGATTAGGGGGTTAGGGGATTAGGGAATTAGGTTCATCCTCGCAACCCTAACAGCCTAACCTCCTAATAACCTGACACCAGACAGATTGCCAACAACGACTTACGACTGCTTCCATTTTCGGAGGCTGGCGCCCGGCACGTGACGCAATCCGGCCTTGTCCGCACCACCCGAACCGAGGCCCTTGTTGCCGACGGGGCCACTTCGGCGGATCCTCCGCCGGGCAGGGCGAACCGCAGCGTGTTGCCTTGGGGAAACATGATGCGAAAGGACCACGTCGCAGCCTTTGACCGTGCCGGGCCGCCAACTTCGTCCTTGCCGCCTAACCCTATATGCCGTCGTGAGTTGCCGCGCGAACAAGTCTCCCGCACAGTGCCGGGCACGCGGTTTGCCTTGGTCGTTCTTTGGAAGTGTTGGCTCCGATCCCCTCGGGTCCAGCCGGTCACCCCACACCTCAGCCTGCGGACGACTTACCGATGAAAACGAGTTTGTCGATTGGCCTCTTGTGCGGATTGTTCTTCTTGCTGGTCGGCCTGCACGGCTTTGCCGGGGAGAGCCGGCCGCCGGCCCTTCCATCGGCCGCCGCGCAAGACACACAGGCGGAAGAGTCGATTACGGTCCATCTGGCCAGCGGCCGCACGTTCACCGCCCGAGTCGACCCCCGAACCGACGCCGCGCAACTCTGGCTGCGATGGGAGCATGGCTCGGCCGTATTGCAGCGTCCGATCCGTTGGGATCGAGTGGTCCGCGCCGAGGTGGCCGGAGAGGAAATCTCGGGCCCGCAGTTACGGCAAATCGTTCAGACCATCCGACGCGACGCTTCCCCCCCGGATGAAACCGCCGCGACGCGGAAGCGACTCGAGCTGGCCCCTTCCGTGACCCCGATCCAACCGGCCCCGATCCGACCCAATTCGCCCACCGGCGATGCTGCGCCCGAGTGGCGCCGCGTCCCTCCGCCGATCCGTTCGGTGGCGATCGAGGCGTGGGTTGCCAATTGGGACGGCGACGTGGAGGTAGACGGGCTGATCGTACACGTTTATCCGCTCGATGCGGCCGGGGCGACGGTCCCGGTCCGCGGCGTGCTCGAGGTGGATTTGCAGGGACAGCGGCACGGCGCACTGAAGCGTCGGCAATCGTTCATCGGCCTGGGGCGATGGGTGCGTTCGGTTCGGCCCGAGGATTTCGGGCCATCGGGCGTGATCTATCGTTTGCCGTTTCAGAGCGTCCACCCCGAGTTCGACCTGGCCGCGGATCCCTATGGTGCGGTTCACGTCCGGCTGAGTGTTCCGGGGCACGGCACGTTCGACGCGACGCAGAGCATGGTCCGAATCCGTCCCTACAGCGCGATTCGCGACGACTGGCAGCAGGCCACGGGCCGACGGTTCTTTCCGCAAGAGCGCACCGGCCGAAGCCGTCGCTGAGGGCCGGCGTTCAGTCGGGCCGTTTCAGACTGAAGCTGACCAGGGCCAGTACGCTGCCGGCCGAGAGCAGACACCAGCCGAGCCAATCGGGCGGGCGGACGGTCTTCTTGGCCATCGGCTTGCCGTCGGGCGTGACGGCCGCCGAGGCCGCGTTGACCGCCGCCAGCGGGTGCCCGGTCCGCTCGGCCAGGATCTGCGTCACCTGCGGCGTGAGCACGTACGAGTCGACCGCCCGAAATTGGATGCCCAGCAAGAGCAGCAGCATCCCTGCCAGGAAGTATTGATTGCGGTTAACTTCCATCATTCGATCCTCCCCTTTCGCATCCCCGGGCATTTCGCATCCACCGGCCGCCGCGCCGGACCGTCCCCTGGGCCGGGCAAGCCGGTCGGGTGCTGCGGTGGTTCAGTCTTGGTATCGAATCGATCGCCAATCCGACTTGACGTGCTGCCAGTTCGTAGGGATTATTGCGCGGCGGCCACATCGGCTGTCTCGGTTGTCGCGATTGCGCCGGATCGGTTCGGTCCGGACCGCCGGCGGCGGGCGAGCCGACTGTAAGGGGCCATTAGGCTGCGTGGCGCCCATTCTTATCCTATATTAGTGCAAACGCACGTCCCCTCGAAGCACCTTGTCATCTGCCGATCAAGTACACCCGAGGGGCCCCATGGCCAAGGGCCGCCTCGTTTGCCAAAAGAGGACCAGAACCATGTCCAAACGAGTTCTCATCGTGGACGACTCGATGCTCATGCGGAAAATGATCGGCGAGAGCCTGGCCGACGACGGTTGGGAGATCGTCGCCGAAGCGGGCGACGGCCAGGAAGCGATCGAGCGGTATCAAGGTTTTCGGCCCGACGCCGTCACGATGGACATCGTGATGCCCGGCACGGACGGAATGTACGCGCTGCAGCACATTATCGATTTCGATCCGCAGGCCAAGGTGGTGGTCGTCAGCGCGCTGAACCAAACCAAGCTCATCTCCGACGCGATCCGCCAAGGCGCCCAGGACTTCATCGCCAAACCGTTCCTGCCCGAGCAGTTGCAGGAAACCATGAACAGTTGCCTGGAAGAACCGGTCGAAACGTAGCTCCGCTGCGTACGTGAAGGCAAATGGCGTCGGCTCTCTACACTGCCGGCGAAGTTGCCGTGCTTCAAGCCTTGCGCGAGTGGCGCGGAGGAAAGGGGATCGCAATCCTTGCTTTGCTCCGCACCACGGACACTTTTCCGAAAACGGTCTACGAAGTGGCAAAGCCCTCGTCCTCTCCGGAAATATGTCTGCCAAGTGCGTCCGAATGAACGGACCGCCGGGGGGTGTCCGGCGGCCTGTACCGGTTGTACGAGGTCTTGTAGCAGCAGCGCGTTGTTTGACGCAGTTCTTCTCGAGCGCGCCGGCGCAGAAATCTTGCCGCAGTGCGCGCGGACGATAGAATTTTACAAGGTGGGGCAGTGAAAAAGGCTGGGCGATGCGTCTAACCATTCAGTTTCGGTCCTTGTCGGCACGGTTGGGTACGATGGTGCTGGTGGCGCTGACCGCGTTCACCCTGGCGATCGGGGTGGCGGCCTACACGATCACCGGCAACTGGCTTGAGAAGACGGCCGTGGCGAATCTGGAGGCTTTGGCATCCGCCCGGCAATACGCGATGGAGGTCCAGCTTCGCGATTACCGAGACGGTTTGAGGGCATTCGTTCAACCTGATCTGGAGGGCGAAGTGGCCGCTTTGCTGGCAGCCAGTGGTCCGGAGCAAGACGCCCTGCGCGAGAAACTGGTTGCCAGCATGCGACGGAGACTGACGGCTTCTGACCATAACGTGGGGGCCAAGGTTATTAATCTTGAGGGCGAGGTGGTTGCCGGGACCTTTCCCATGGGAGGAGAGCCTGCGGAGCGGGACCTGCCGGTGATCGAGCAAGGCAAACAGCACTTCTTCATCTCCGACCCGTTCGCCGTGGGTGAAAACGTCTATCTCCAAATGTCCATGCCGCTGCGCGACGCCCGAGGCGATACCCTCGCCGTACTGATTCTCCGGGTCAGCGGGCGAGAGATCTTGTCCATCACCGGAGACTACACCGGACTCGGCCAGACGGGTGAGACCGTTCTCGGCGCGCGGCGAGGGGGGAAAATCTACTTTTTGGCACCCCTGCGGTTCGATCCCAACATGAGCCAGATTAAGCCGGCCCCGGCCGACGGCGAGCGGGCCAAGCCAATGATTCATGCCACCGCCGGACAGTCGGGAACCACCCGCGCGCCGGACTATCGCGATACGCGCGTGGTGGCCGCCTATCGGCCGATCTCGCCGACCGGTTGGGGATTGGTGGTCAAGCAGGATGTCGCGGAAACGCTGGCCAGCGTCGAGCGGCTGCGGACCACCCTGTTTATTGGGCTGGTTTTTGTGCTGGGGGGCGGCGCGCTGGTCACCTTCCCGTTGATCTATGCCTTCACCCGCCCGTTGCGTCTGTTGGAGCAAGCCACGCGTCGGGTTTCCC
>SDBV01010351.1_pt1 | contig 12232 bp, 13 predicted proteins | sample 2277081 | NCBI WGS metagenome assembly SDBV01 (sample SAMN10402039, study PRJNA504765) | marine sediment metagenome | isolation source: marine sediment core GS10_PC15, 223 cmbsf | place: Arctic Ocean: Southern Knipovich Ridge | collected 2010 | reverse complement strand
TTAAGGTCGCCAGTATCCCCGCGATGGGCATTAGCGACTACGGCTTTTTTAACGAGATTCGCACCTTGGCGAAGCGCAGCGAGAATTACGCGATCACCAATCTGCTGCGAGTACGAATAAAGTGCTTTCTGAACTTCTTTCAAGCCCTTAATTTCTATTGCCTCACTCATTTATTATCTCGTATTGCAACTAACTGCATAATCAAGGATTCCGGGTCTGCAACGTCAAAAATCTCACAGAGTACCGGAAGCGCTTCCCACTTTATTTCGCCGCCGCACATATTCCAGACCGACACGGCAACCACAGAATCTTCCGGCGCCCGGCCTGGCTTGAAGGGTGTTTTAAACTCGTCAAGCCAGGCAGTTAGTTTTTTATTGACGCTTCCCGTGCTTCACTAACGCGGTTTGCAAAGTTTAAAATCTCAGAGTAAATACCCCACCAGATTTCGGCATCAGCATCTTTTAGCCATTCCTCAAGCAAGTCACGGCTAAAATCTACAGATTCACCCGTCCCGCCTGAAAATAAATCAAGCTCTTTGACCCCAGACCACCCCGTAACGTGATCCGTGATAAATTTCAGGATGACGTCAAAATCAGGCTGGGTTCCCCTGCCCTCGCGCAAGTTGATCACCGCACTCCATGCGTTCGCTGTGGCTAGACCTTCGCTGAACGTGGGATAACGGATGGTTAGATTCAACCCGCCAGCCTCTATCTGAGTCTGGCGGGATTGGCGGATTTTCTCGATCAGCTTATTAGACATAAGTTGCAGCAGCCTGAAGCGCGATGGATAGCGGGGTGGTAGTGATGCCCTGCGCCGAACCGCCCGGCAATTGGGCGAAACCTACCGTTCCCAAAAATGAGCATGTCCGACCGCTGGGGTATTTGATGCGGAAAGCTTTTGCGGTGCCAGCGTCAAATGCGGCTTTCAGTGCGATTTGTCCTGCGTCCGTCGGATCCCACGGCAAGGTGCCCGTATATGATGCGGCGTTTGTCCCAACGATCACGTTTGCGTCTACGGCCTCGGTAACAGTGGGATATTGCACGATTTTAGAATCACCACCAGACGGGGCAAATTCTCCAACTTGTGTTAAAGAGGTTCCCATTGTGAGCTTTTTGGCTGTGCCGGATGTGAATACACCCATACCAACCGTAGATAATGCGGCAGTACCGCCAACATCCTTAATTTGGAATGATACGGTGGTAGACACTGAAAACACTTCAACTACCCGGTTATTCATCTGTGTCATGCCCTGCACTTCAAGCAGCAAGATGTCGCCGGCGGCATAGGCATGGGTTCCGGTAAAAACACCCGGATCGTCGTTACTCACGGCAGTGAGCGTAACAGCGGAGGCACGTGCGCTTTCCATTGTGATAATAAGATTCGAGTTTGTAGTGATAGCCATTTAAATCTCCTATATTAATGTAGATGGCGAACCATCAAGTGTTGTGTAAACTATGTTGTAAACCATTTTTATTTCTGCACGGTCGATGTTTTCCTCTTCGATAAAAACATCCATGACCGTGGAAATCAGAGAAACATTATTTATCTGCACAAGGCCACGCATGGCGGCAGATGTTATTTTTTCCTCCACCTCTAAGGCTAAATCGTCCATACGATCTTCTACGGATTGCGTATCTCCCGTACCAGGCAATCTCAGTAATCCAACAATAGATACAGACAGTGATCTTTGTGAGACAAAGGGTTCATTAACAGTGATTGGAGACGATGTTTCACCATCGCAAAACACCATTAAATAAGGCCATATTTGCCGAGTTGATGCGATTCTTGAGGGGGTTACTAACTGCCAATTTACGGGCGCGACATTAAGCAGGGATACAACTGCATCCCTGATCTGTTTGCGCGCATGCATCAGGCGTTTGGCTCGTAATTATAATCAAGGTACGGCCACAGCATTTGCTCGACGGCATACGGGACACGGGTAATCGTAGTCCCATTCTCCAGCGCCGCCTGATGGTTGAGCCAATGCCCCACAATCCTGTAAAGCACCTCGATGATGTCGGGGGGAACGTCTACGGCCAGCCCGTAACCAGCAACAAACTGCACCTCGACCGCGTTAAACGTGCTGCGCGCAACGGGCCACGATCCTCCGTAAGCGGGCGCAAGACGGGCGGGGATGCTCACGAGATCCTGTTGATAGCCGGTTATCGTCGTAAGCGTGCCGCCCTGATCCGTGTATTTAATATGGGTAACGGACTGCACGTTGCCCATCGGCAAAGTTATCACAGCCGGGAAAGCGTCAAGGTAAAGCGCCCACGTCTGCGTGATCAGCGCCCTATTGATGCGCTGCTCGACCCACCGACGGGCCGCGGGGATCATCCATCCTATTTGGATATCGGAGGCAACATCAGCAATAGCAATGCCAAGTTTTAATTTGACATTGCTGACTGAAATCGGCTCGCCTACAGGAGGGGTAATCAGTTTTAGAGCCATTTATGACCAAAATCCGATTCGCAACCTACTCAGCCTTAATACACGAGAATTTGCTGCTTGTGTAGTAAGCGTGATGCTTGGCCTAACAAGGCTATCTCTCACCCACGCGGTTTTATCAAAATGCGACGAGATTACACTGTCGCCTTCCATAAAGTAGCCACCACCAAGCTGAGGGTAAATTCTGTACCCGATGGATTTTTGATGCTGCTCGTAAGTCCCGTTTATCAGGTAGTGCATGTCCTTTGTCACATTGCCGCCAGAATTGTAAATAATAGACTTTGAAGGGGATACGCCACTCACTATGGCGCTATTATCCTGATAGAACCCCATGCCTTGAGTTTTCGCGGCATTCGCGCAGTCTAGATTGATAGACATGAGCGTGTTGTTGCCAGTGTCGCAACTGAACCCGTCTACAATCATGTCGATAGCCGAAAATTGCGCCAACAAAATATCGAATTTCAAAGTGAAAGACGCAGTATCCCCTATGACCGCGCCCGACGTACTTTTTGCCCTGCCACAGGCAAAGTTCATCGTATCAATACCCACAGTGCCAACCGCCGTAAGCCACGTAGGCAATGTGGCGTCATTAAATACCTGCCAGTCGAGCACCCTGTGAGTTTTCCCGGGCGGCACAAGATCGCCGTTTGAATCGTACAATAAATCATATGACATAAGTTAAAACTCCTACGTAGCGAACACCGCCTGTTGTAACCAGATAATAAATATAAAGGGTTCCATTTGTTATGAAAGAACTGCACCCAGCAAACGCCGTTGACTCCCACGATAGAGTTGGTTCCCATATTTGCTGTAACTGCCCTATGGGTCGCCTTAGGTCGCTGCTTATCGGCCCAATCGCCATTACTGCCGTATTGCTGCTCGCGCCGCCGGATACCGTGGGGGCCAACGTAGCGAGAAGTACCGGTCCGTTCGCAGTTTCGAATACCGTGCTACCGTTCCAACCAATGCGCCTTGGTTGCCCGTCAGGCAGTTGTGCCGCTAGCTGATTAGCTCCCAAAGGTCGCGCGTCAGTTATCCACTCGTTCAATTTACCTGTGCAGTGATGGAGAGCAAAGCGACCGTAATCACCACTGCCATAAAGAGAGTAAGCTGACCAACGGTTTTTGTAGCGGAACGGAACGAAATACCCTGTATGGCCGTCGCCTGCGTTTCTGCCAATACCAGATGGGCCAGACAAGGGAGGCACATCAAGGATAAAAGTAGGGTCAACCGTCCAGTTAATTCCGTTCGTCGAAACGGCGCTTATCGTAGACTGCACGCCATTGGCGTTAACGCCATTAACAACTGCCTTAATCTGTTGATAGAACATCCTTAATGTGCCGTCTGCGTCCACGATCACGCTAGGCGACTCTGTTTGTCCGTGGAAGCTACCGTTAGTTGTCCGAATCTTATCTACGAAAACTTCACCATAATTAGTCCAAGGGCCTAAAGGATCATTGCTGTACGCCATAGCAATGCCGCCAAAAGTGGCGTCATGATCAGTAGAGTAATAAGCGTAATACCGCCCCAGTGCTCCACTTATCCGTGACACGTCAACAACGAACCACCAAAAATAAGTCGGGTAGGTAGACTGTGAGCTAGAAAATATAGGGGTAGGGTTTTTATAGAACCTGGTTGACAGGCTATCCGGCCTCACCAGCACAGTGCCGGTTGATGTGTAGTGAACGATTTCACGAAGATTCCCACCAGGGCCATATAAATCGGCCACGGCAAACCCCAAGGCGATAAGCCGTTTTTCCTCAGCCACGCTAAGTCCGCTAACGATCTGATCGGCGTGATTGCCATTCCATGCAGTAATAAATCTGATAGTCATGTTTTTTCCTTCGCTTTAAATTTGTTGCCACGCTTGGGAGTTTCGACTGCAATAACAGAAGATTCAGGCGCTATAACGGACGCGTCCACATAAATAGCGCACCCCAGATCATCGACCAAGTGCCTCGCCATTTCTGGCGAACAGCGGAGGGTGTCGCCAGCATTGAAACCGCCGAACGCTGAATTTGCGCCGCCGGTAATGAATTTGATTTGCATCGTAACCCCCTAAATATCGCGGCTGGTGAGGTACACCCCGAAGTTGAACGAGGGAGTCGTGCCAGTAATCGTCCACACAAATTTGATGTAATTGTGAAATATCACGAGACTTTTTATCTGATTTGACGCAGCGTCCACAACTTGAGTAAATGCTCCGGATGGAACATCTACAGCCGTCGCATCAGTACCGTCGAATGATGTCTGTAGCTTTATATCAAGCGTCGGCGTAGTTCCTGTCCCAGCATCAGAATGCAACTGAGCCACAAGTTCTTTAATGCGCCCGACATCAATCCAGCCCGAGTCACCAGTTACCGTCCGCACTGCTTTTGAAACGGCATCACCAGAAACGTGACTGACGGCATTATTTACATTTTTTGTGAACGCCATTCCTAATACCTCTATGTAATTTATCTAGTAAAAAATCCCGCCGAGAACCCCCGGCGGGTTGTTAGCTAGTTAAGCTGCTGGAGGCGTCAGATCACCACCGCGAACGGCTGCGGGCTTTTCTGTTGCCAGAGCCAAGCGACGTTCAGCACGCAAAGTAATCAAGTTTTTGGTGAAGTTGTCGCCGTCAGAATCCGACATTTCCACGGTCACGCCATCGCGGTTATAGACCATGTACGCCTCTGAAAAACGACCCACTTGGAACGTATCAGACGCCATGCCAATGGCTTGGATTACTGGCGCGCCAAACAAGACTGGTTGACCGGCGCTGTTGACGCTGTACAACGTCTGGCCTGCGGCAACGGTGAAAAGCTCGATTTCGATTTGTGCCCAATCAGCCGGATTCAATACAATTGCATCAGCCGGGTAGCCAGCCACATACAAGTCTGCCATCACTTTTCTGATCAGTACCAGCTTTGGCAGAATTGAGCCAAGAGAACCAGACAGATAGCCGTGCAGGGTAAAGTTTCCGGTTTTATACGTGCCGGAAATGTTTGGGGCAATACCGTTGCCGATGACCAACTGAGTATCAACTTTTTGATTTACGCCGTACACCATGCGGTTATTGACGTAAGCCGACAATGCAGGCGCGTCGGCTGCGAGTTGCTTAGAGATTTTGATCCAGTGAGCCACGGTCGAAACTGGCATATTAACGAGTGACCAGGTTAGTGCGGACTCGGGCTTCAAGGCACCCTCAGCCGTCTCTCCTGCCAGGTTTGTGTATGACGCCTCGCGTGTGTACTCGATTGCGTTGCTGGTCGTTGTCGTGCTTGGCAGTAAGGCTTCCATCGAAAATGGCAGGATAGCGCCGCCGACGATACCGGGTTTGCGGTCTGGAGCGACGTTAGCATCAGAGCCAACTAGAGTATTTTTCAATTCAACGCGCAACTTATTCAGATTGCCGCTGGCAAAATCAGCATAACGAGCGTTCTTAATAAACTGTTCGCCCCACGATTCGCCCACTGGCTGACCGTCTGGCTTCGTGCTGGCACGCTGTTCCATCTGCAACAGACGGTCAGCCAATACGCGCTGTTCAATACCGATTGCGTCAAGTGCGGTCTTTGTGTCGTGGCTGGTCTTGCCAATGTCCTTCATTTCGCCATCGGCTTTAGCGGACATAGCGGTTAATTTTGCCTCAACTGAATCAAGGGCTTTAAGGATTGCATCAGACATATATATCTCCTAAAAATAGTATAAAACTGCGGTTATTTGATGATTTTTTGGATTCGATTAAGAATTAAAGCGTTAATTTCTTCGCTTTCGTCGGTGACATCACGCCCCTTTACGATGTTGCGAATTGTGGACACGATAGCCATCGCCTCCCATTTTCCAATCCCTGCATCTCGCAGTAATTTTTCAATGTCTTTTTCAGTCTTGCACTCTGGCAAAAGAGACTCAAAATCAATACTTTTTACGCTGGACAGGTCTACGCGTGCAGCACCATCAGCCGGGAATACAACCGGTGAAACTTCCATGAGGTTTGACCACTTGCGAATGATGCGGCCCCCTTCGGTCTCTTCGTAATCGCCTTTTTTCAGATAGCCGCCGATAGACAGGCCGTCAAGCGTGCCATGGCGCATTGCGGCGCGGACATCAGCTGACAGGGCAAGACCTGGGGTAAGCTCGCCCTCGACAAATAAGCCCTTGTCGTCTTCTTTGGCTTTTGTCCATTTGCCAATTGGCATATCCCACGAATGGTTAAAAAACATTTTCGGTTTGCCGCTTCGCAAGCTCGACTCAAACGCTCCCTTGATGATGGTGTCGCCGTAGGAATCCACGCCACCGAACACAGACGCATAGCCAGAAAATTTCCCAGTGTCGCCGTCCATTTTGATTTCGGTATCTTCCAGCCGAAGGGTTTTCGTAATAAGCATTGGGTTATTCCTTGCGATGTATGCCTAATTGATATATAATCTGCGCATGAAACGAACTAGTCTGTTTTTCCCGGAGCCGATGCTTAAGCGCCTTGCCAGTGAGTCAGAGAAAACTGGCCTATCGGTTGCCGAAATCATCCGGCGTGCCATTGACGCTTACTTAAAAAAGGCCGGAAAGTGAAACTGTGCGGCATCTACCTGATCACGCACACAGCAACAGGTCGGAAATATGTCGGCCAGAGCGTTGATATAAAGTTGCGCTGGTCGCAGCACGCAAAGGGCAAATGCAAGATGCGCTTAGGCCAAACCATTGCAAAACACGGGTGGAAAGCGTTCTCTACATCAATTCTTGAGCTTTGCGACCGCGACGAACTCAACCAAGCTGAATCAAAATGGATCGAAATCCACAATTGCATATCGCCGCACGGCTTCAACCTCACAGCAGGTGGCGGCGCATATAAGTTGAGCGACGAATCTTGCAAGAAGATCGCGATCTCAAAACTAAACATTAGCGCTGAGACAAGAGCAAAACTCTCACTTGCAAGCTCAAAACAAACTTGGACAGAAGAAGCCAAGGCAAAAATCAGCGCCGCTAACGCCATCCGAGTTTTTACTGATGAAATGCGTCAGCGGCTATCAATTTCCCACACCGGGAAATCACATACAAAAGAATCGAGAGCGAAAATGTCTCTCGCCCAAAGCGGTCGCGTCATAAGTGCAGAAGCGCGGGCGTTGATCTCTAAATCTCTTACAGGGCGAAAGCTCAACCATGAAAGTATTGCCAAAAGAACTGCAACCCAAGCGAAAAACCGCCTGCTCAAGCTATCGCTTGGCCTCCCAAGCAAAAACATAAGCGACGAATCAAGAGCAAGGATGTCAGCAGCAGCGAAGAAAAGGACGCCGGAGCATTACGCAAAAGTTGAGTCAACCAAGAGGGCGAATAGATTACTGCGCCAACGTGCCGCCATCCCCGCCGCTGGCGATCTGTTTACCCATCGCTGACAATGGAATGAGGTTGGATTGTGCGGTAAGCTCATTCGCACCATCTCGCGGCGGCAGGTTTTCAAGCTGGCGGCACTCATTTCGATCATAAATACCGTTCTGCGTAGCCTTCGCATAAATTTCCATGCGATCCTTCAAGTTCCCACGTAACAGGGCATCAACAGAAAACTCAACCGACATCGTTGCCCGTTGTCTTGGCGTCATCACGCGTTTGCGCACAGCCTGCTCGATGTTTACAAGCATTGGGCGAAGACTTAACTTGTGCCAGCCATCTACTATTTGTTCGATCCCGCTGCCCCACGCGGTAACATTAGAGTGCCCTATCATTACGGGCGGCACATCTAAAAATCTACATAGTTCCTCGACGCCGTACATCCGTGTAGCGAGAAGCTGCTGATCTTCCGGTGTCATGGAAAGTTGTTCGTATTTCATGCTGGCTTCGAGAAGGTACAACCGGGACGTGTTGCCCTCTGACATCCCAGCAAACGAAGCAAGAAGCGCCTTGCGCTGCTCTGGGTTCAACACTTTATCGACCATCAGCACGCCGGTGGGTTTACCCCCTGCGCCGAAAATCTTGCTTGCCGCTGATTGCGCCTTGGCCGCTTCGTCGGTGGTTGCTCGCATAAATTCCAGCTTTGCCATGCCGGTCGTGCCATTGCCTAGATTTTTAAGATGCAGGACATTCGATTCATCAAAAACAGCCACATCAGACCCGATCTGGTACGCGTAGACCATCGAGCCGTCAGGCAGCACCGTGGCCGTGACTTGATCGGCTGGCATAGGCCACATGGCAATAGCTTCACCGCTGTTGTCGCGCTCTATGCGTGCGTAAGCGTTTCCACGAAGGTCGTGATTCATGACCATGGCACGCCAAAATTCCAGCGGCGTCATCCTAGAGTTAGGGCTTTCATGTAGCAGAGAATACAGACGGCTGGCACGGGCAAGTGTTTTCTGCCCGTTCACTTGCTCATAGGCAAAAAATGGCAAGCTGGCTATCGTGGTGGCGCGGCGGTCAATGCACGCCCATACCGTAGATATTTGCAGTGCGCCATCTGGCCCAATATTGCCTGAGTCGGAAACGAGCGCGACAGACGGCACGGCGTTCTGCTGGCCTTGAGTCTCGCTCATTGCGCCGCCACGCCCGAACCATCGCGAGAAGGGGTTAAACATCAGCAGATAACCGGGTTATTAATAAAATCATCTATGTTTGTGTCTCGCGTTTGATTTACCACGCCGAACGCCATAAGCAGTGCTACCATGTCATCAATTTTGTCTGACGATTTTTTCTTGTCCGGTGCGGTATTCATGTTTTGATCTGTCCTTGTTACAAGGTTTGATGCGTTCCACGTCAATACCGGGTCGTGGCCGTAATGAAAGTTACCCGACACATAAGCACGTTCAAATTCCTGCATAGCAGGGTGGTAGCTTTTTGGCCCTTGGATGAAAATCTGCATTGGAATATTTTCAGCTTCTAGCTTTGCTACAAGTTGCGCGGCGTTCCATTGGTCGTAACCGATGCCCTGAACATTGAAACGCTCACACGCCTCAATAATCGCCGCCGCCACTACACCGTAATCTGTAATCTCGCCCTTGGTTTGCTCTATGTAGCCCGACTCAACCCATGACTGGTAAGGAACGCTACCTCGCGTCGTTCGCGTCGCTACAGCCGTCTCAGGAACCCAGCGCCTGCCCCATGTGTAATAGACGCCATCGACATACCAAACCAAGCGGAACGAACAAAGATCAGAAGTGCTCGCAAGATCAAGACCGCCGTAGCAAGGAAATTGCTTGAGATATTCCAGGTCAACTTTCTTGGCGCACTTCTTCCACTTGTCAAAGTTAATCCAGCCTTGCGCGGTTGCACTCTGACGGTTAAGGCGTTTGATTCGGAACTCAGCCATCTTGCCCGGCATGGCCTTGGCTTCAATGGCTTCTTTGCGCAACTCGGTAAGCAAGATGGGATTAACGTCCATCAACGGATTTGCTTTTATCCAGCAAGATTCGTCGAAGTCGTCGTCGTCATCGTCTATTGCGTAGTAGACGGCAAGGAAGTGATCGGCCACCAACTTGCCGGACAGCACTTTCTTAGCCATGTCACGCAACTCATGCCACGGGCCGGGTGATTCGTAACCCTCGGTAGTGGCATAGAGAAATAATGGGTTACGTCTGGCGCCAGCCGCCGACCTCAATACGTCGAGTAGTTCGCTATTTTTGTGCGCGTGAATCTCATCAAGGATGAGACAGGAGGGGTTTAAGCCGTCTTGAGTGCTGGCTTTGGCTGAAATGGCCTTGAATGTGCCGCCGTTGTTAAAGCTGGCTATTGCATTAGCGAATGCCTCAAGGCCGAACGCCTCCCGAAGATCGGGGGTTTTTTCCACCATGCGTTTGGCGATTTTAAAAACGATTCGCGCCTGATCGCCGGTCGTGGCGGCGGCGATGATCTGCGGCCCCACTTCGTGCTCCATGGTTTGGCAGTAAAGTGCAATTCCTGCGGCGATGGTGCTGTTGTGCGTCGGCAACATCGTTTTGCCGCACAAGAATAGGTGATTAGGCGAATCCACCGTAATGCATCGCACTGGTACGGACTGAACCCGCTCGGCTGCCACGACCTGCACCGTGCGCGACCGTGAAGCAATATTGCAATCAGATCGGAGCAGCATTCTGTCCAGCTTTCTGCGAAGCCTGAAAACAGGTAGCTCGTCGCGAAAAGCCATAAATTGCAACTTATGCCCAACACCGGGCACCGGTCTACCGTTGCATACCAGCGGATCACGACGCCACGAATATTTGACGCCCATGCTTGCCAAAAGCTCAGCTACACCACACACAAGCCGTTCGTTGACGCCGGTAAAGGAAATGACCCGCCCGTTTTTGGAAACGGTGCCGTCTGTATCCATCAACCCCTGTAAAAGTGCAAGCCGCTGATTCAGCGATGCCCGAAGGTATTCTGCTGGAATGTGCTTGTCGTTGAGTACTCCCATCCTGCGAAGCGCCGACATAAGCGAGAGGTCACGCACCGCCCTGCTGCGGTCTCCGTTTGACAGGGAGAATAGCGAAGCCTTGCCGGATGACCGGCTCATCTCCCGCACCGGCCATCCATCTATGCGGATTCCGTCAAAAATTTCTATATCATTTCGGTCGCATGTCAGCCTGGCTCCTGCGGAGTGGCCGTCACCCAGCCAAGCGCCTAACGTGTACGGAGCGACTGGAAGGACGGCCTCGGCACAGTCCAGCGGCGCAGGCATGGCGATGGAGTGATTCGTGTCACGACGTGAGCCGTGCTGTAGAGTGTCCACGATCTCCTGCGTGGTGCGTACTCGCGTCCGAGTCTGCTTGTTCCCCGCTGGCTTTCCGTTCGGCTTATCCACTCGCGCCGTCGTAATCCAAAGATGTCCAGCATCAGCGATTACTTCCTCGCCGTTGCTGAATGTGAGCCGGTAGCATTCGTGGTCGATATAGACTGGGCTTGTTGCAGTCACCCGGCACGGCTGGCCGTCAGCGCCGAACACCGTGTCGCCCAGCGCCAGATCACCCATCGTCGACCAGCCGCCCGGCGTTGCAACCGGCGTATCAAGAGCGAGCGCTTTTGCGTTTTTCCTAGCGATGGCCTTAAGCGCCGTAGTGAACCGCCGCGTTCCGTCCTCTTTCCGAAAGCCGAACAACTGGCAGATGAAAAATATATCTGAGTCGTGCAGAACGATTGTAGGTGTATCCCACACACCTTCAACATGGGGTAACTGCTCTATGAAAGCGCACGCACGGTTCGCCTGTGCCACTGAAAAGTAAAACGGCGGGTTTTTTGCTTTCGCCCTCTTTAAGTCGCCAAGGAAGCGTTTAGCGGCTAATATTGTCCACTTGCCGTAACTGCCCTTGTTTTTCTTGTCAACCGCGTGTTCAGCGTATTCGATCGCACGGGCGGCGTAATCACCCACTGTTTTTCAGTGCGTCAAAGGGATTGGCTTTTTTCTTTGAAGATTCAGCGTTGAGCCTGAGCCGTGCCGCTGGTGTCATCCCCATTTGTATGGCATAGCTAACCATATCCGTCATTGCCTGCCTCCTGACGGCTACGGCGGGGTGCGCAGTCGCTACCCCAGCTGACGACGCGGAAAACAAACCACTAGCCGAAATCTCTTCTGACGCTTCCCTTACAAGGTTTTTTGAAATACAGTAGGCCGTCAGTACAGATGCATCAGTAGACGACAAAATCCCCATCGGGCGCAGTAGTTCTATAGCTTCATTCCAGTCCGCAATCTCACCGGCGTTAAGGTGCGCCGGACAAACAGGATCAGTATTGTCGGTCAATTTAAAAATGCCAGTAGTGGAGCGGTCTGCGCGGTCTGTGCCTGATACAATTTTCAAATGGCTAGGCGTGCGGGCAGGGCCGCGGCGACCTGTGCCACGTATATGATTTTTAT
>SDBV01010350.1_pt1 | contig 12233 bp, 19 predicted proteins | sample 2277081 | NCBI WGS metagenome assembly SDBV01 (sample SAMN10402039, study PRJNA504765) | marine sediment metagenome | isolation source: marine sediment core GS10_PC15, 223 cmbsf | place: Arctic Ocean: Southern Knipovich Ridge | collected 2010 | reverse complement strand
TGATAATTGAATATACTATTTCATATTGCTCCTTTGTCCGTATCCTTCTCACACAGAAAAGCCCAGAAAGAGAAACAAGGAAACTCTCTGGGCTTTCTGAACCGTCAACGAACCAAAGTCAGAGTAGTTATGTCACCGCCCTGGGAACTAACGTGTGGCGCAGTAGCGACAACGATCCGACCTCCTGGAACTTAGGCGTATTAAGGCCACCCTGCCGGGCATAGATAGTATCATACTTAGCCAGCGAGTCTACAAGCTTCCTCAATCTTATATCAGACATGCTTGTGACTTGCCATCGATGCTCCTTTGTCAAGGAACAGGTGGGTATAGCCGGTAGTGTATTGTCAAAGGTGGTCGATTGGTCCCTTCCGACAGGAACTGGTTCCGCATATTCATGAAACCAACTGACCCCGTCTGAGAGTGCAGACTCCGGGGCCAGCACTTCCAGGGTATTCATGGTAAACTGGTAGTCTGCGTCCATCAGAAGCACAATACTACCCTCAGGCCCTGCCCTGCTTTCACCAGCCGTGGTGGTGATAGGCGTAAGCAGGATCGTCACAAGCGCAAACATGACAGTAAGGAATAGAATCCTTATACCTTTCATGTACACTCCTTCCTTTTGCGTTAATGCCCAGCTGACGCGTCAGCTGAGCGGCAAGTATTCAGACCTTCTCAGCACAATTATTCCCAAAGCTATCTATTTTTTCTTCTCAGAAACGAAATCATATAGCAGTGGATCACGGGAAGGAAGGGGCTCCCGTTTGATAATTCGGCCCCCTTCTCGAAAGACGCAATCGTATTGACCTGTCTTCTTGTTAAGTTCACGTTGAAACAAAGTTCTGGGTCTTTTGCGTTTGAAACGTATGGTCTTACGAGCCATGACGGTCTAATTTAATAGTTCAAAAATCGATTCTCAAGGAAAACTGAGATGGGCCCCGTTGATAGGGCCCATCCAGTTCCCACGCCATGATCAGGACGCAATGTAAACTGCGTTACGTCCGTCCCGCTTGACAGCGGCACCTCCCGCGGCCTTGCGGGCAAGAACACGTACTTTCTTCAGGGCGGTCGTCCGATCTGAAGCGTCCATGTTCTTCTTGACGAGCCCGAGCTGAAGCCCGAGATCCTCGGCCGAGATACCGGTCTTACCCGCGCCTTTGATGAGAGCTCGAGCTTTGGCAATCTGGGTATCCTCGGAAGACTGCTTGGAGGTACTTTTACCTGCAGCCTCCTTGGTCCCAGCCTTTTTGGTTTTGGCCATTATAGCCTCCTTGTTGGTGGTCAACTCCTCGGCCAGAAGTGCGTCTTCTCGGGTTCGAGGATGAAAGTCAATTGAAATATAAGTGCAACATGCATTTTAGTAACAAAAAACTTGTTGAGTCGCTCCAGCTGTCATTTTCTTTATCCTTAACAAAGGATATTATATTTGAGACAACAAAATATAGGGAATCTGCATATCACTATGTCCCGCTCGATCCCCACCCCCGTTCCCCCCGCTCGGAGGGTGAAAGTTCATTTACAACTGAACAAGCAAAAGGCCGAAGATCAGGAGAAATTATCTGAAAAAGCCGAGAGTACTTATGTATGGTCCAATCACTCCCTGGCATGTCAATATTATCTACTGGAACCATCGTATTACCTCGGTAGCCTGCATCAAAGATGCCAATCCCGTTCGACTGACGAATCGGAGTCTTGTAAATGCTTGACCTGGGCACCAACATAAAAGACTTATTGGCTGTACGAACTACTACGTCTGGGTCTTCCTCTTGGTAAAAGATTTCCATCATTTCACATTGAATTCTCAAATCAATCAAATTTCCCCGGGTACCACCCGGTACAGTATAAGCCTGGGGAAAGAACAGGTCTAGCCCAGAGTCGCCGGAGTAAGCAACTTGATGATTCACGTACAATTGAATCAGAGATTCATCCAGCGGCTTGATTTTGAGCATTAATGTACTAAACACGGTCATTCCCTCCTATCTTAATCAGGACTCTCCGCAGGTTCTGTCAAAATCCCATCTTTGGCGTCGGCTATAAAGTTTTTCAAAGCGTGGGCTAATATGGAAGCCTGTGATACTGACAGATGGAGTCCACAGACGTGATCTTCTGGGATGTTGGGATACAGCTTAGGATCAGGAGCGTGAAAGACCCGAACATGAGCTCCCTCAAATGCTATAGAGGACTCCTGGACTAATACTGTTCCGTTCTTATCAGGAAATTCGGCGTAGACGCCGAATCCTCGTTCTGTGTGACTTTTTGCTCTGCTCATGTTACCCTTCCTTCCTGACCATGAACGGCCTTAACTCGGGGAAACCTCAAGGAGATGGTCCCCCTTTTGTTTTTAGTTTCCCCATTATAACGGACTGTGATGGTAGCTCCAACTAATTCGGCCGGATGCTCGCTATAGTAAATTCGTTGTGGCTTTTTCCACCCACTTCCTACCGAGACTTCTTGGCCCTTGTGGAGAATCCAGACATTAGCCAACATTCTTCGTTTTACCTCTTGACCGTCTTCGATGATACGGTGTTCATCGAAATCAACTCTGATGACTTCATACTCGTCATCTATGCAAGCCTTGCGTTTAAGCATATCGGTTGAACGCTTACCAAGATAAGAAACGTCCTTGCGGAGTATTAATCCCTCCCAACCTTTTTCTACTGCTTCCCTAAAGAGTTCATCGAAATGAGCTTGGTCTTTTATCAAAGTTTGGGGAACGATTCGCATGAACGGATTTTCCGAGACTACGCTTCTTAACCACCGTTGCCTATCCCAGAATGAAATAACGGAAGTTTTCGACCTGAAATCTTCTATAGAAAGAATATCGAAGATATAATACCGAGGATTTTGGACCGTGTGATCCTTAGTCTTGACTTCGCTGACCGCTGCGTTGAAGTCCTCAATTCCATCGTCGTCAACTATACAAATCTCTCCATCTAATACCAAATTTGGAGTTGTATCGGAGAGATTCGCCCATATAGCTCCTGCTAGCACACCAAGAGATGTAAATTCCTTCCCTCGCCGAGAAAAGAAACTGGTAACATCGCCGATAATTTCGGAAATGTTCCGGAGACCATCAAGTTTCCTAGAAGCAAACCACCTGTCAATTTCAAAATTCGGAAGATTACCTCTGGGGATTTCCTCGATATCCTCTGCCAAAGCTACATCGTAAGTCCGAATCAAACCCGGCCATACCTTGTTAATGAGCTTAGCATTGGCCCTGGTCTCGAGGTTCCTATCCAATATCAGGAGAATTAAATTCTCATGTTCAGGATTCGCCTCGATAAATGCCCAAACCATTTCTAAAGCTTCATGCCCAGACAACCTACGAGCTGCTAAATCATCAAGGAGTTGGTAGGTTGTGGTATACAGACTAGATCTACCGTTAGATCTGGGACTGTATTTCAAAATCGTCTTAGAAGTAACCCCGAATGTCTCGAAAGTAGAATAGACACGCTCAAGAATTTTTTTACACTCGGGGTGCCGAGTGAGGACATTCCGCTTGTATGAGGACGAATTATTTTCATTAAGTTCGTCTACTAAAAACTGCAGTTGATCAAGTTCTCCCATCATCTAACTAGCCAACCATAGGATAATGATAACTTCCAAGATAGTCTTCATTGTGAACTCCAGACTGTATTCGATCATATAAGAATAGATTTCTTCGGCCTGTTTATCTGACAACGAGAGACCTTCCTCCTCAGCCAATCTCTTAATTAGGTAGTTTCCTTCAGTCATCCTGCTGAGCCTCATTTTCCGGAGCGTTGACGTAATGCTGGTATACGGAAATCTTCTCAAAGACCTCTAAACTTAATTTCTTATCCATCCTGTCGGCATACAATGCTGCTAGTTTAATGGCTTTTCCGATTTCTCGACCAGTCAAGTAATTAAATTTGGAAACAACTGAGTCTATTAACTTCTTATCCATCTTTACATTCATCTCAGTTGATAGAACTTTCCATATTTTCTTCTGGTCTTCAATAGACGGCAGTTGGTATTTAACGATAGCATTACAGCGAGAGAGAATTGCATCATCAATGATATTAGCTCTATTGGTAGTCATGAACAAGACCCCTTGATAATACTCAAGGACTCTTAAGAAATTTCCGACAACGGCATTCTGAACCATATCATTCCCACGTTCATGAATATAAACATCGGCTTCATCGATCATCAACAAAGCCCGCCAGCTGGTAGCTCTCTCTAGAACTACTTTCAATTTAGTCTCCAGTTCATCAATGGTTAAACCTAGCTGGGCTGCTTGAACCACGTACAGCGGTCTTTTAATTTTTTCAGCATATACTTCACCCGTCAGAGTCTTACCCACACCCGGTAATCCCTGAGAGAGAATGATAACTCCAGCTGATTTACCTTTAACAATATCTCCCATCCCAACGCCCACTGAAGAAACCACAAAATCAACTAATTCTTTAACTTCCTCTGGTAGGATCAGCTTATCCACAATTGATTCATCATACTCATATAATTCTAGGTCATCTATAACCACCTCAAAAGACTCGTGGTGAACAAGACTAAAGACCCTTAGGTACAAGTGTATCGGCACCATAGACCGAAATCCCATTCCTGCTATCTCCTGTTCTTCCTGTTCTTCCTCAGAGAGATTAGGGTTAGGCTTAGTGTTCTCATCAGTATCCCAGTAGTGTTCATGTACTTCAGTAACCTCTGTTTCAAAATCTTCCATAATAACTTTGGTGGGAGCGCCGGGGGTAGCGAGAACAAACCTTCGGGGACCCTCTCCTCCTCTTCTGGCTTTACCAGAGGCTAAGAACTGCTCTCCGAACATAGCCCGATACTTGTCCCAGTGGTCAAACTTTTCCTGGTAGTCTTTTATTAACTCAGGGCTTTCCAGGTAAAATCCCTTCTTCTCTAACAAAGATTGTACCGTACTGTGCTTCAGGGAATCTCGGTAGAACGTTATAGACTCCACATGGGAGCCTTCAATAGAACGATACGTATATCTGACTTCTACATAACCCGGTTCTCTCTTTCTACGCTTGGAGTATACTAATTCCTTGACCAGAACAGGCTGTAAAAGATCAGCATCTTCCTTAAATAACCACCGATGCACACCCGTCTCTATATACTTCTTCAGAAGCTCCATTAAAAGAGGCAGAGTGTTAGGGATCGTCCTATCAGTGGATACCCGAGCTTTCTTGAGGATCCTCACCTGTCTTTGTACTTTCTTGTACAGCTTCTTGGCAACTTGCCACTGATGAGTGCCCTCCTCTAAGCCTTTCATACCGGCCTTAGCCATAGATAACATTTTATCTATTTGCTTAGGTTTAAGAAACTGAGAATCGACAGTTACATTATCGACCCTTCCGTAGTAGTGTATGCCGTCTGGGAAGATTCGGTCCTCGTCAATATCGATACCAACTTCTTTGGCCCACTTTACTACAAAATCTTTTGGTATTTTTAGTTCCATTCCCGTCCTCTCATTGAATCAAGTCCCAGCAATTAGATATAAGTTGCTCGGACTCAATCGGTGAGTGAGCCTAAGCCTCGGCTCCATCAACGTGGGGGCCGATCAAGCCCATAATAATCTTCCCACCGTAGGCCTCTAACTTCCTACTGGTTAACTGGTCAAATTCTTTGGCTCCGTTAGTGATACGGTTGAGCATCTCGTATCCATTGATAGTAGTATTACTCAAGCTGAGTGTCGGATCCTTCTTATGAGCCCGATCCTCAGCCAACCAGAGTTTACGTTGTTCCGTAGTCACCTGGAATATCCCTTCTTCCAAGAAAGCTTCATCTCTGACGATCTTCATGAGTCCTTTCCACGATCGGGAGAACTCGGGGGAAACCAGGAGTCTATTCAACTTCCTCAGTCGGTTTCCAATCTTCTTTGCATCAACTATCAACCCAGAGACCTGGTGCAGAAAGTTATTCAGACTGACAGAAATCTCTCTTCCCGGTTTAGCTCTGAGCTTGGCGAATCCTATCTTGGCAGGTAAGAGTATGCCGTTGGTGCATTGCAATCGCCAGAGGAACAACATGGCCTTGGTGAAGTGATACCCTGCAGTCGAGTTATGGAGACTCAGTCCAGTTTTCATTATATCTCCTACCTTCACCTTGATGTCCCTGAACTTGGCGTCCCCAAACAGTGGATTGACCACGTCAATCTGGAGTCCAGCGTCAGTGATACTGCCTCGGGTTATCTCCGGCATACCCTTCCTGAACGAGTCCAAGAAGGCTTCGTGTGGGACGGGAACGAAGTTTCCAGGGGCTACGTTGACTACAACTCCGTCGTCTCGAATGAAGAGTTGTACGTCCTTGTTATCGGACTTAGACAACTCACAGAGGGTGTGTTGTAGTAGGTCCCAAGGTATATGTTTGGCAAATGGATCTGGAATTCTCAGTCGCCTGCAGAGACCAATAAAGGCCCCCTTAAGCATCTGCCTCTCTTGACCGTCTACAACAATTTGGCCAGAATCCGTTACTCTGATCTGTCCCGTTTTCACCGGTTGACTCTCATAAGAGAACTGCCCCCGACCCAACTCCAACAGTTCATCAAAATCGACTGTATCTACAGATCGATCTTGGGCGAACTCTAAGTGCCTGTACATGGTGATCTCCTTGTACTCGTGTTACTTCACAGGTAGAATTGTGACCTCTACCCCCTTCAAAATCAGGCCATCGACCTGTTTTTTATTAAGGTCCTGATTCACCCTGGGGACAGTGGTGTTTTTGATCTTTCGAACAGTGTAATGGTATACATCATCAGAATAACGATATTGCCATAATACAATTGATACTTTGATATTAGTCATTCCCTATTCTCCCTTTACCTCGGCCCTAAGTCGGGCCAAAACTTTTTCTGTGGTTTTCGGGTGAAGTAAACGAATTGGCCGACTTTTGGTTTATAAAGAGCCATTATTGTCCCAACAAACCACCAAAGCCCCCCGAACCAGCTCTCCCTTCAGTGACTCCAGGTCGCAGTCCCATCGAACGTCCTTTTGCTCGACCCTGAGCCCGTCCATCCCGACTCTCAAGACTAGAACGTCTACTTTTACTAAGCTCACCGAATTCGCTTGCTATGAAGTTCTTGACTGCCTCGTCGTTCGTGATCACCATGGCATCAACCTTCTGGTTAGCTTCCCTGAGAGCTCTTTCCTGCTCACTCAACTGGCTCCCGATACCTCCTACACAACCCGTCAGAAAACCTCGACGAAACATTCCCCGTTTTTCATATCCTACATATCCCCTCCAAGCTACCTCCCCAGCCCGACGTATTTGAGGAATCAGCTGTATACAAAGATAGTGTACTATCTGGACATTGTGAGATTTTCCAATCAACCAAAGTGACTTAACGATCCGCTTAGATCGTCCATCGAAAGTCTGCTCACGGGTGGGATTCAGTATCACTGAACACATGTTGTATTTGGCAATGATATTGTACAGAGAAGATATCCAACCGCCCTCCGATTTTTTCCAGGATTCGGCGAAATTGATCACTTCATTTTCAACCTGACCCTCTTCCGGCCTGACGTGGGCGTCAACGTCAGTCATAGACAGATTATATTTGAATAGAATCTCTTGGACCTTACGGGTTGCATTCTCGATTTCCCCCTGAGTAGCTGCCTTATCTGCCGCCAAAGCCAGCAGTTTCTGAATAGTCTCAAGGATCTTTGGGTCCAAGGTTGCTGTGCCGTTTTCCATGTTCTTCTCGCTAATTAAATTTAAGCGATCGACTTAAATTCTTTTCTGAGCTTACCTACACAATGCCGACAGCTGCACCGTTGATCGTGGTAGTCACGGAGTTCCAGTCTACCCTGACCATCCGTACGAAGTCCAGCGACCGGAGTAGTAGTTTGACTCTTATTCAAGAATCCCCTTCCGTCTTGACAGACAGTGAAAACAGTTCTGCGTGTTCCATCGGGATTTGTAGCCATGAGATGTAGCCTACCATCTGCTCCCATCTCAAGCCACCAGTTTATCACCGGGGGTGTAGTATCCGTGGGTGGTCTCCCCAAAGATTCGATGTGTTGCTGTTGTTTCCATCTTTTCCTCCTTATTCTTCTGGATTCCTAATCAGTAAAACCACGACTAACAGAACGACCAATAGATAAGCTACATGACCCATATCTATGGGTCCAAATGGCTCTGGCATTGTTCCCCCTTTACGGAGAATTATTCAAGTAGTAAAATTTAAGGGGTGGGAGTTTCTATATATCCGGGACTACGATATCTTCTCTGAGAACAGAGTGGGTCTTTGTTTCCTTATGACAACGGAATCATATTTGAAAGGCTTAGTCCCCAGGGGCATTAAGAAGTCTATTCTATTTACCCAACGTTCATGCATTGTATCTTTGACTCTCCAGACTCCAGAATGGTCTCCTGCACCCGCCACCACAATGAAATCTCCATATTTGAAAGGGCCGCCCCAACGATGCAGAAGATCCCTTGAAAGTGCAACGTAACGATATTCGTCGACTTTATAGATATTGATCTTAGTACCATCAGCCAAGATGTTAGGGGTATCATCAGTATAAACCCGATGAGGTTTGTACATAGTTGCTGTGACCCGGGTTTCGAAGAAAGTAAACTCCCTGACAAGATCTCTCAGAAGAGTTATTTCTTGATTCAGGAAAACTGCTTCCTCATTCAAGCCAAAGATAAACTGTTGATCCACCTCCCAACTACGATAGGAAGAAGGTCCCATCGATATGAACACAATAGAGAGGGCTAGGATAAAACCCCGGGTCACATTTCGGGGCCTATAATTCCCCTCTACCAATTCAGTCAGTCTAACAAAGAATTGTTCCGCTGTTCTTACCATAATTCCTCCTTTACGCTGTTTAGAAAAAGTCAATTTCCATAGGAATATAGAGGGTCTAGACAACCAACTACAACGAAAATCTTCATTATAACTAAGAAAAAACTTTATTCAGTTTTCTCTGATCCTATGGATTCCATGGGGCTTCTCACCCTTTAAGAACCAATTTTCCACCTCTTTTTTTACCCTACGAGAAGATAGTGCTCGTCCCTTTTTCTCTAGCTTATCCCAAGTGGTGGATCCTCGGGAAACTAACCGATATGCCTGCTGATAATGAAGCACACATAGTCCTCGGGAGTGCCGGTCCTCTCTACAGGTGGGATAAATACAAATGTTATTCGACATCACTCACTCCTATGGATTCTATCAATAGAATATAATTAACTTATTTTCAGAAATTGCGGGATCTACTCCTCGGCGAGTCCTTGGGATAACTGGTAATCAAACAGGTCGTAGGTGTCGCCATTGAGTGCATGGAATACGAAACGGGTGAGCTCTATATCATACTCAGCGTCGTGCAATCGTTCATGGTCTATTTTAGCTCCCAGGTAGGCAGCCACGGTTTTGAGCTTAAAATTCCTTAGCTCGTGCCTAACTTTTTCAAGTTTCAATCCAGCCAGGGTCATCACGTCAATCGGGGGGTACCAAATGTAACTACCGAAGTAAGGAGAGTGATTCTTTTCCCACCAAGTGAGTAGGAACTGATAATCGAAGTTAGCGTTGTACCCGAACATAGTGAACTTATCCAGCTTATCCATCTGGTCTACAGACTCACGAAGCATAAAGACAAAGCGCCTAAAGACGTCCTTAGCCGGTTCATATTTCCTGATCTGGTTTACAGTGACGCCATGCGTATCTAACGCCTCTCGGGATATCTTGTCACCTCTGATGAGTCTGGGCTGGTAGTTGAAGGTGGAATGAGTTCTACCCTCAATCTCTATAGTCCCCGCTATTTGGATAACCCCATGTTTCCCTCGATCCAGTCCAGTTGTTTCGAGGTCAATCCATAATCTCTGTGACCGACCCCTCATTCTATCCTAGCCCAATCCACTTCCCCGAGTTTAGCTCCATCTAGATGGTATACCGAGACTGCGAGGGCGTCCCATTTGTGTTTTGAAATCCCATGGAGAGGTTCTCTCTTCTTAGTTCCTCCGAACCTAAGCATCAAAGCCTGCCTAATCGCTCCTTTCTTTTTACCGACGATCCCTCCTAAAATATGACTGCGAATTGTGGGTCTAGCATACAGATAGACATTATCAAAGTGACCCCAGCAGCGTTCGAACCTCCCCACCCAACGACAAGTCAAAAACACATCTTGGCCAACAGCCATGCCATACGACTGTAACCATTCAATTGCTAATTCGTCATCGGGATTAGAGAGTTCTAATAGAAGGTCTTCAAGTTCTCGGTTGTCGAGATACTCATGTGATACGACAGCGAAATCCTTAGTTATTCCAACTATAGCCGATCGGTGAGTCCCGGGATCGATCCCGTAGGTGATTTTAGATGTCCGTGTGGTCGGCATGAGATCTTATATCTCCCAGTCAAGAAGGACTTTTAACTCATGGAAAGCTCCGCCTGTGTCCTTTACTATCTTTGACCACCATAGCTCCTCAACGAACGCTTCGAGATCTTGACTTATCTCAAATATATACTGACCAGGTATTTTAATACGGGTTTCCTGGGCTGCGTAAGAATCCCCATCTCTTTTAGTAAAATAATTATATTGGTCCTTGACCGCGATCAAACTTATAGGTACCATGTGAGCCTCTGAGGGGGGTATCCCTCCGGGAGTGGAGAGCATAATGTTGATCATGTCAAAAACCTCTGTTCTGCTATCTCCTGGGTCTTGATTGACTGCCATGTTGCCGGTTCTCCTTGATTTAGTACAATTTAATGGAGTCTGGCTCCTATTGCAACGTCAGTTTATTCCCCCAGCTTCCCCAACTCATCCAGAAGTTCAGTCATAATCTTTACAGCCAGTTCCTTAGCGACTGAAGCACTCTCGTGATAAACTTTCACTTTCGGCTTTATATTACCTTTAGAATCCATTTCTAAAGAGATGGAAGAAGACTGACGTGGGGCAATTTCGGTCTCCGTCTGAATTTTATTACCAGCTGGATCAAAGACCTCACGAACCGTCATCGTAGGGTTCATATTCATGGCTTCCATCCGTCCAGCCGCGGCTGCATCTCTTTCTTTCCGGACCTGATCCTTCAGTCTAAGATCTTTCGCTCCAGGAAGTTCCTTGACTACTGGCTTCCTATTACCGGGTTTCTTATCTGTCATGATTGTATCCTTTCTAAGTGGATTTAATTAGGTCTTGAAAGATCGGGTATTGGAATAGCTCGGACTATTGAATCCAATTGTCGAAGAGTAGCCCTATCATCAGATTTCCCCATCCTGATCTCCTCCCCTTTAAAAATAAAGGCTGGGAGCCTGAAGATTTCTTCAGCATCCAAGGGGTCTTCCCCATTAAAGAATTGGAGGTATTTGGCTTGCCCAAACTTCCCATCAATTACAGTGCCGTCTGGAGTCCTCTCCAGGTTAAAAGCCACCATATCCCTCGTAATCAGATTGATGTGTTCTACTTCAAGCGGTGTACTTCCTCCAACTGGAGAATTCCAAGTGATGCGTGTAATCTCCATAATGACCCCTTTGTTTATCAAAAATAATTTATAATATCCATTCTCCGATTTGTCATCGACTCTCTCAACTATAACAATACATTGCGCAACAACTGTCACAAGTACATTGATCCCAATTATCTAATATGTCAATCGCTTTTTGAGCCAGTTCTTTTGACTCCTTATCGTCTTTAGCATCAATGATCTCTTCGAGCACATCTCTTATGTTTTCGGTATAATGTTTGGAGCCTGGAATATGGTGTAGCTTGTACCCATCTATATGTGTGTCAGAAGACATGTTTTTCCTTTCAGTGGTCATAAGAAAATTGGGTATCTTTGTATTTGATATAAGTACCTTGGAGACCCGAAACTTTCCAAGTCCCATATTCTTCCTCACGCAAACCAGATGGTCTAGAGGAAACCGACCTAACATACCCGTGATTAGAAGTTAATAGGACTCTTACGGAAGTTACGGAACCGGGGCCTGAATTCATGACTAGACCATTAGCTGATACGAACGGTGTCCCGTCAGAATATGTAGTTGAAGAGTTAATCACGTTGACCCGTACCAAAGGTACAACAACTTCGACGGGTTCCTCCTCGACGGGTTCCTCCTCGAGTATTTCGATATAAATTATTTTCTTTGTGCATCCTAGCACAAGGAGCATAAACAATATCTTAAGTGCAAATTTCATGTTAACTCTCTCCACGTTTTTCCTGCAAGTGCAGCAATTATTGACAATATATAATAATAGTAGCTGCACTTTTCATGATCCTTCCTTCGTGTTATAATGGAGCGATCTTTTAACGATTGA
>SDBV01010349.1_pt1 | contig 12234 bp, 10 predicted proteins | sample 2277081 | NCBI WGS metagenome assembly SDBV01 (sample SAMN10402039, study PRJNA504765) | marine sediment metagenome | isolation source: marine sediment core GS10_PC15, 223 cmbsf | place: Arctic Ocean: Southern Knipovich Ridge | collected 2010 | reverse complement strand
ATTCTCTGATCAAATTCCAATCCTTCGAGACGCCCCGGCTTGCCCTCCCGATGGACATCGGGATCAATCGGGGTGAAGGCATCGGGGCTCCTCAGGATCTTGATCGGTTTCGTGTAATTCGAGAAATTCGTGGTTCAAATCCCAATCCTTCGAGACGTCTGGCCGATTTCCTGAGGAACGAAGCGTCTCGAAGGATCGGCCAGCCTCCTCAGGATCTCGGTTTATTTCGTATAATTCGAGTAATTCGTGGTTCAATTTTTCCTATATATGGTATAATTACTCAATTCTCCCAATTATACCTTAGCCTCAAAAGTAAAGGAGTAAAGAATGCAAAAGAAAATGTTTAAGTCGGCGCTTTACCTCTCAGTAATCCTCTTCTCCCTGGCCAGCAACTTTGACTCCTATGCCGTCTCTCCTGGCGAGGTCGGGTCTCCCGCTCCCCCCTTTGTCCTCCGGGACCTTGACGGAAGGCTATTCTCTTTCAGTAAGCACTGTGGGAAGGATGTGCCTGAAGAACAAAGAAAGGTTTTTCTCCTGACTTTCTTTGCTACCTGGTGCGAACCCTGCAAAAAGGAGATCCCCATTATGATCAAGATCCTCGAGGAATGGGGAGATCGGGGGGTAGAAGTCCTCTATATCGGCTTCCGCCAGGGGAATAAAAAGTTAAAGCCTTTTGCTAAGGAAAATAACCTTACTATGAGGATCCTGGGCGATAAATATGGAGTTACCGCCAAGAATTACGGAGTAAATTCCCTGCCCCGGAGCTTCATTGTTGACAAAGATGGCATCATCCAGTGTCATACCCGGGGTGCCCTGGAAAATCTGGAAGAAGTGCTTGTCAGTAAATTAAGTGAGCTCATTTCTCTTCCCTCTTTGGCAGGAAAGTCGGAGCCAATATTGGCAAAGGAAGAAAAGAAGGCCAAGAGCATCCTCACCTTCGGCCGGGTCCCCTCTTACCAGGAGGTTGAGGAAACCAGTAATTGGGAGCCTCTACTAAGCTTCCTCGAAGATGAACTGAAGGTAGAGATCCGCTACGAGAGCGCGAAAAGCTACGCCGCCTTTGTGAAAAAAATGAGAGAGGAAGTCTTTGATTTCGTCAATGTTGGCCCACTTCAATACCTTCAGACCCGCAAGAAGTATGAACCCATCGTTAAGGTCATCAGGCAAGACCGGGAGTTCTACTCTGGGATTATCTTTGCCAAAAACTCCTCCTCGATCGAAGAGCTTAAGGACCTAAAGGGGAAAAAGGTTGCCTTTGTCTCAAAAAATTCCACTTCAGGCTACCTCTTTCCCAAACTCCTTCTTTATCAAAATGGGTTAGTCTATAATAAGGATTACAAGGCCAAGATCTTCAGACGCCACGATGATGTCGCCCGGGCAGTGATCGATGGCAAGTTCGATGCCGGGGCCTGCTTTGAAGACTGCCGATATTTTGCTTATAAAGGAGATGAAGCTAAGATCAATACCACCCATATTGTTGCCAATACCGAGAGAATACCGGCCGACCCTATCTTGGTGAGCAAATCTTTGGATGAGAAAATCAAGAAAGCACTTCAGGAAGCAATTCTCAAGGTCAACCAGAACGAAGAGGTTATGACCAACCTGAGCCAGGTGGATGAGTGGCTTACCGGGTTCGCTAAGGCCGATGCCTCCGATTACGAGAAGCTGGTGGAATTCTATTTACTAATGAAATCTTATGAGAAGCCGAAGGAAAAACCATAATTTAAATCCCAATGACCAATCCGCCTAAGGCGGACCAAATCCCAATCCTTCGAGACGCCCCGTTCCTTCCGTAGTCCTGAGGAGGACGAAGTCCGTCTCGAAGGGCTCAGGATTTCGGTTTGTTTTGTGTAATTTGTGAAATTCGTGGTTCAAATCCCAAAAGGGAAAATTTGTTCGTGTAATTCGAGTAATTCGTGGTTCAAATCCCAAAAGGGAAAATTTCTTCGTGTAATTTGTGAAATTCGTGGTTAAATAACTATGTCTCAGGTGCAAAATGTCCCTGTGCTGGTGGCCTTCGTAGCGGGGCTTCTCTCCTTTGCCACCCCCTGTGTCTTACCCCTTTTCCCCTCTTATTTATCATTTATTACCGGTGTTTCCTTTGAGGATCTTAAGGGAGAGGATACCAGGGTAAGGAGGCTTACCATCATCCATTCCCTTCTTTTTATATTAGGTTTCTCCATAGTCTTTATCTCCTTGGGTGCCTCCGCGACCTTTTTGGGTCAGAGCCTCCTTAAAAACCAGGAATTGGTTAGCAAAGTCGGAGGTATTTTAATCATCTTTTTTGGACTTTACCTGACTGGCTTTTTGAATACGGATACCAAGAAAAGGCTCCTGGGTCTCCTTGCTATCATTCTTGCTCTATATCTTGCTCTATATCTCACCGGGTCATCCGGAAAGGAATTTCAGGGATTGCTTAAGCACCTCGCTATCCCTTTGGCCTTACTCTACGGGTTAGTAGCTATGGGGATAATTGATTTGAATGTTCTCCTGAGGGAGAAGAAGATCCAGCTCAGGGATAAACCCCTGGGATACTTTGGCTCGGTCCTGGTGGGAATAACATTCGCAGCCGGCTGGACCCCCTGTATAGGCCCTATCCTGGCCTCTATCTTGACCTTAGCTGTTAGTGAGGGGACAGTGACAAGCGGTGTGCTGCTTCTTTCCTCTTATTCTCTGGGTCTGGGGATACCGTTTTTCCTCTCCTCACTGGCCTTAAACAGCTTTCTTAATTATTTTAATAGGATTAAAAGTTCTTTAGGGCTGGTGAATGTTATCTGCGGAGGGATTTTGATTCTGGTAGGGGCTTTTATCTACCTTAATTATCTTTCTTTGCTTTCCCAAATGCTGGCGAAGGCAATTGGAGATATAATATACATCTAATGAGCAAAGCCCAATCCGCCTGAGGCGGACAAATTGCATAACCTTCACCTTCGCAAGCCTACCTCACTCCTCTTTTTTGTTTTTTTTCTTTGACATTTTAAAAAGGATTTGGTAATGTCATTTGTTAAGGAAAATCAGGGATTGCATCCAACATTTATTACTCGTCCTGCCTGTCGAAGGAAAGGAGACAAAATATGAAGAAAAAGGTTATTTGGCTGATGATCGCCCTGTTTCTCAGTTATAATTCATATCCTTTAGGCATAGCCTACGGTCAGGAAAAAAAGGAAAAAGTAGAAGGAGAAGAATTGCCCTATGTTGGGGTGCTTGACCTGGAGGCTAAGGAGGGAGTCCCTACCTCAGCAGTAGCTCCCCTCTCCGATAGCCTGCGAAAGGAATTTTTCAATACCAAGAAATTCAAAGTGCTTGACAGAAAGAATATGCATGTAATTCTGAAGGAGCAGGGATTTCAGCAGGTGGGCTGCACGAGCTCAGAGTGTGCCGTCGAGGCAGGAAGACTGCTGGGAGTGGAGAAGATGGTTACCGGAAATATCGCCAAATTAGGAGATACTTATTATATTTCCGTCACGGTTACCAATGTGGAGACCGGAGAAGTGGAGAGGATGGCGGATGAAAAGTGCCGGGGTGAGATCGAACAACTGTTTGATGCCATCGGGAGAATAGTGGGAAAGATTACCGGAGTAACCCCCGAGGTCCCTGCCCCAGCGGCAGCCCCTGGGGTTTTGAAAGTTAGCGGGGAGCCGGCAAATGCCCAGATATCCCTGGACGGCAGTACCCTGGGTCCATCTCCGCAGGAGATCGAGGTAACCCCAGGGACCCATAAGATTGAAGTGAGCAAATCCGGATATAAGTCCTATACCCGGGAACTCCAGTTAGCGGAGGGCGAAAGCCATAGTATTAGCTATAGCCTTGAGAAAATGGTGGGGTTAGCGCCAGAGATTGAAACGCAAGTAAGTGAAGAGAGGATACCCAAGGAGGAAAGAGGATTTGGAATTTCCCTGGTGCCAAGATTTGTCCGGGGAGATGGAAATATTCTTGGCGTGGGGATGAGGTTTCAACCTCGGATTTTCAAGGACCTGTGGTTTTTCTTCGGCGGGTTTTACTCGGTTCTTGGTAGTGTTGGTGACTTGAAGGTTTGGTCTGCAGACGAAGAATATGTAGAGATTGAGGTAGATAAAATGCCGAAAAAAAGTTATATGATAAGTAGCGGGGCAGTCTATGCTCTTCCATTTTTCGAGAAGTCGGAAATATCTTTCGAGATAGGTTATGATTACTGTTCTACAACTTTTGATTTTACAGAAGTTGATAATAAAGATTTAACTGACAGCATATCTGTAAAAGGCTCAGGTCATCACGAGGCAATAAATCTTTCTTATTACTCCTCGGGGAGTTCTGTCACCACATTGACGGTAGGATACATTAAGCTGCCATCTCTTCCGATTGAATCCGAGAATGGGCTAAAAATGTCAGACGAAATAGGTTTCTCCGGCCTCCTGTTGGAACTTCGCCTCGGCACTTATTGGTAATCCGCCTGGGGCGGATCTCCTATCCTTCACTTACCCTCCTTAGCTTCTCCCCATGTCTTAATCCCAAATAATGCGTTAATGTAGGGGTTCAATTCCTGAACCTGTCAGGAACAGGTTTATTGAACCCGATAAATATCGGGCTTGATGGCCTACTTCGCTGTAGCGTTCGGCCTTCGTAGCCATTACGGCGAAGTAGGCGCTGCGAAGGCTGAAAATCAAGCCCCTACACCAAATAAGCGCAAGCATGTCCTGAGCCCTGGTCTTGGCCAGGACCAAGGCTTGTCGAAGGAGTGAGGGAAAAAGAAGAATAAAATTTTCACCCCCGCCTTTGTCCTCCCCCATCCCTTCGACGGAGTTTATCCTGAGCGAAGCCGAAGGGCTCAGGACAGGCAAGGGGGAGGAGACGGGGAGATGAGGAAAGAAGAGCTGGTGAGGAGGGCTGCTTGATGTCGCGAGATCAAAAAATGGGATGTAACCAGCCTGCTTAAAATCCTTGACTTTTATTATCAAATATGTGATAATTGTTTTCGTGAATGGAGACATTTATCATGCAGTTTCAAAAATCTGATAAATGAAAAGGAGGGAAGAAGAAAATGCCTACTTTGAGTTATTGGGGATTGAAGAGTAATCCCTATACAACTACTCCAATTAGCGAAGAGACATTAAATCTTTTCGTGGGGAGAGAAAAAGAAATAAAACTTTGTCAATCAACTCTAAAGAGTAAAGCAATTATTGTAATTGAAGGCGGTAGGGGAGTGGGGACAACTTCTTTTGGGAATGTTGTTCGCTTTAACTTAAAGAAGAAAAGAGGGAACTTTACGCCAGAAAGTGAAATTTCTACCGGTCCTGGTTGGAATAGAGAGGTATTCCTTGCCAATGTTTTATCTAATCTTGTTTGGTCTCTTGAAAAAGAAGAGCCAAAACTTGGAAAGAATAAGAGATTTATTGAAATAAAGAGAGTGACACATCAAGTGAGAGAAACTTTCAAAAATGTGAGTGTTCAGCTGAATATTCTTGGAACTGGTGGTGGAATGGGTTACGGGAAACAAGCAATGGTTACTACCCCACCCCTTTATCCGGTAACGACCTTAACCCAGTGTCTTAAAGAGATAACGAAAATAATTAAGGAAATAGTATACGAAAAAGAAACTTTAATTCAGATTAATAACCTTGATATTGAAACGATGATAGACCCTGGCCAGCTTATTTTTCTATTAAATGACATAAGAGACCCACTCCAACTTGAAGGGTATGGCTGGCTATTGGTAGGTGATAGGGGCCTCAGAAATTTCATCTCAAGCCAGGTAGATCGTCTGGATGATATTGTAAGTATGGAGGTATGTATTGAAGCTCTTTCACTTGAGGAAGTCTTTAAAGCCATCAAAAAGAGACTGGAAGTTTTCAGTATAAATAAAAAGGCTATTTCGCCAATCACAGACAATCTTATAGAAGCATTATATACTGCCTCTCGAGGACGACTCAGACAAATATTTGGTGTGGCAACAAGACTCCTTAATTTGACAGAGGAAAATAATTTAATTGAAAGAATAGATTTAGATGTAGCAATTCCACTTCTTAAAAGAGAAGTGGAAGATAGAATCAGACAAAATAATATTCCACCTACTGCAGAGAAAATACTCAAGCATCTTGTTAAAATAAAATCTGCCACCCCCTCTGTTCTGAGCAAAAAAGCAAGAATGCCAATTTCAAATATCTCACGAGCTCTAAAGCAGTTAAGGAAAGCAAGATTGGTTTCTTGTCAACAGAAAGGGAAGGAGCGTATTTATATCCCACTTACGGATGTAACAATTGCTCTAAAGTAGAGAATATTTATCAAATGGTTTTAAATTTATGATAAATATTATAAATGAGTGGGGTTGGGTCTGAGCTTGACTTGAAACTTTACTGGAGTTTTCTCAAAAATCCTTCAGGTCCCTATACTGGATAGCCGGGGCTTTCAAGCCCCAGTATTTAGTCCGCGTTGTAGGGATGGACCTCCCCTCCGGGGCGTAGTCCCCTACGGGACGGAGTCGTGTCTACCCTTATTCCTTCGACAAGCTCCCTTCGACAAGCTCCCTTCGACTTCGCTCAGGGCAGGCAGGACAGGTCGGGCCGATAGAGACCTGCCTGCGCTGAGCCTACTTCGCCATAGTCCCGATGTCCATCGGGACGAAGGCTGAAAGCTATGGCAGGCAGGCATCGGCCCCTACATTATCTTTATTCAGGTCGGTCCGCCTAAGGCAGAAAGTCGACCCCTTTAAGAAGTGCATGAATAATGCAGGTTTAAAATTTTCTTGGCTTGACAAGGTCTCCCCGGTGCAGGGTTTTGTAAAAATATCTGAAATTATAGGGCACCGTTACCCTGTTTGCATTATTTTCGCAGATGGCGACACAATCGGAGCAAGACATGCACTGAGGAAAGTCCTCCTCAAATTTCGCCTTTTTCTCCTCCAGTCTAATCGCTTTACCCGGACAGATCATAACGCACATGCCGCAGCCCTTACAGAGCTCCTGATCAATCTCAATCCTGCCAGTGGTAACATATCTCTCATCGTCGTAGGTCGGTATCTTCAGGAATTCCCTTAATGTTAAGTACATATTCCCTCCATTTCCTCTAATAAATGGTCTTCTTGGTGCCGTCTACATACCAGTCAACCTCCTGGGTCTCCCTCGAGATAAATCCATCCGGGTCTCCCTTAGGATACCCGAGGGCAATTCCCTCGATTAGCTCATAGGGATACTCGATGCCCAGCCTTTTCTTCCATTTTCTGTCATAGTTTAATGGCTTAACAAACCCAACCCAGCAGGTGCCCAGCCCGAGGCTGTGGGCGGCCAGAACCATATTTTGACCCGCGATCCCGCAATCCACATCCGGACTACTCACTCCTCGTTTGTCCTTAAGGATAAGGATGGCCGTGGGTGCGCCGTGAAATACCTCCAGTTTGCCTTCAGCAATCAGCATGATAGCACCGAAGGGAATCGGGTGCAGCTCGTTTTTCCTTAAGCGGATAAACAGTTTGGTAATAGGCAAGAGGAACCTTCTCCTGCCACTGTAATCGAGCAAAAATTTAAAGATCTTACATGACCTTCGCACATCCTCGGTCATTTCGTCGAGCATCTGCTTATCCTGGATAACGATAAACTTCCAGGGCTGGCAATTCCCTGCCGAGGGAGCGAACCTACCGGCCTCCAATATCCGGCGCACAAGGTTCTCCGGAACCTGCTTTGACTGGTAGGCCCTGACGCTGCGCCTTTTTAATATAACCTCCTCCACCGGGTTCCAATCCATACATTCACTATATAAGTCTTTTTCTGCCATTCTCAAACCTCCATCTTTATAAGTGGCTCATCACGAATTGTCCCGCGTGCATGCGGGATTAAATCCTACTTCGTTCGCCTGAGGCGGATTGCTACTCCCTGCAACGCGTCATTGCGAGTCCCGATGTCCATCGGGACGAAGCAATCTCGTCGGGTTTGCTTCGCTTCGCTCGCAATGACATTCCTTGCTACTCCCTCTCCCTTTAAATTTAATCCCTTAAACGCGGATCCAGGGCATCCCGGATACCTTCACCGAGCAGATTGTACCCAAGGACCGTGATCAGGATGGCCAGGCCCGGGTAAAGGGAAAGCCACCAGGCAATATCGATATTGTCCTTGCCGGCAGTCAGCATGTTTCCCCAGCTCGGGGTGGGGGGCTGAACTCCTATTCCCAGGAAGCTCAGAGCAGATTCGGTAAGGATGGCGGCGGCAACTCCCAGAATCGCTGAGACCAGAACGGGCGAGAGGGCATTGGGGAGGAGATGACGGAAGATTATGCGGAGGTCACTGCCCCCCTGGGAGCGGGCAGCCAGAATGAACTCCCGCTCCTTAAGGGAGAGGATCTCCGCCCGGATCAGGCGGGCCACTCCCATCCAGCCAAAGACCCCGATGACGATCATAATTGCCCAGATACTGGGGCTGACGAAGGCAATGACTGCCAGGATCAGGAAAAAGGTAGGAAAGCAAAGCATAATGTCAACAAAGCGCATGATGACACTATCGATCCATCCTCCGTAATATCCGGCAAGGGAGCCCAGAAAAACCCCGATTATGGAAAGGATCCCCACGGCAACAAAACCTACTAATAAGGAGATCTGGGAGCCCCAGATCATTCTGCTCAGGACATCCCGCCCCAGTTGGTCAGTTCCCAATGGGTGCTCCCTACTCGGTGCCTCCAGGATCCGGGTGACATCAATTTCTCCGGGATCGTGTGGAGAGAGCCAGGGGGCAAGAATGGCAGTCAGGGCTAAAAATAAAACAATCACACCCCCCAGAAGGGCAAGCTTATTCCTGCTGAGCCTTATCCAGAATATGCTTTTTTCTCCTGATCTTCTCATAATTATATAATCAGCTCCATCTGGGTAGTGAACCTATTTGATAATTCCAATCATATCGGCTCATCCCGGATTATTGTGGGCAAACAATTAAATCCAAATACCAAAGCTCAAATGAAATCCAAAGTTCAAATGACAAATACAGGTACACCTGTTAAATTTGACATTTAGTCATTTGACATTCATTTGACATTTGGATTTAGTCATTTGGGCTTATTTAATATTTGGGCTTCGGCATTTGACATTATACTTCTTCTATATTCCGTGAAGAGCCACCGATATCTTACAAAGTTTTATCAATCACTAAAAAGTCACCACCTCTATCTACCCTCCAATCGAATTCGGGGGTCAACTACGCCGTAGGATAGATCGGCCAAAAGGTTTCCGAGCAGGGTAAGGATGGCTCCAAGAACCAAGATCCCCATGATAACCGGGTAATCCCGGGACATAACGCTCAGGTAGAAGAGTTGACCCATCCCGGGAATAGCAAAGATAGTCTCAAAGATCACGCTTCCCCCAATCAGCGCAGGGACCGAAAGCCCCAGGATGGTTATCACCGGGAGAAGGGCATTGCGCAGGGCATGCTTGTAAATCACCCTATTCTCGGAAAGACCCTTGGCCTTGGCAGTCATGATATAGTCCTGACGGATTACCTCGAGCATATTCGCCCTGGTGTAGCGAGAGAAACCGGCCAGGCCGCCGAAGGCAGCAACAAAGACCGGAAGGATTAGATGCTTTGCCCGGTCAGTCATCATCCCCAGAAGGGTAAGGTTATCATAGTCCAGGGATTTTAGCCCGGAGATAGGGAGCCACCCAAGGTTAACCCCGAAAAGGATCATTAAAAGCAGTGCCAGCCAGAAGGTAGGGACAGCAAAGCCGATAAATACAAAGACCGTGGTGAACTTGTCGAAAAAGGAGTACTGATGGGTAGCGGAAAACACTCCGATGGGAATGGCAATACAAATGATTAAGAACATCGAAAGAACATTGAGTCCAATGGTTATGGGCATTCTTTCGGCGATTTTATTGATAACCTTGCGATTGTCCTGGGAGAAGGATCTGCCAAAGTCCAGCCGGACGAGGCGCCACAGCCAATCCAGATACTGTTGGTAAAGGGGCTTATCCAGGCCATAATAGGCCCGCAGACGTTCCCGGGCCTCCATGCTGACCTTGGGGTTCAACTGGGTCTGGAGATCCGTTGGCTCTCCGGGAGCAAGATGGATCACTACAAAGGTGATAACGGTAATCCCCAGGAGTATGGGGATCATCTGGAGCAATCTTTTGAAGAGATATTGAAACAAATTAAAACCTTAGAGAAACCCTTAAGATTATCTTAGCAATAAGAAAGTGGGCAGTCAACCGGGCTGATTTTCTTTATAAATTCTTCAAATTCCCTATACAGTAATGACCAAATCAATCATTTGCATTTTGCATTTTACATTTTGCAATTTATATAGTCTACGTCTATTCGGGACTGTCTGCATGTGAAAGGGCATAGGCAGGCCGATATGGTCATTGGCCCCCTATTCATCTGGTATACTTCTGCAGATGCTTGGGGACATACCACTTGATGAAGTTGTAGCCAATGCCGGCCGGGGCAGGTTTTATCCCCTTGAATCGGGAATGAATGGCTGGCAGGGACTCAGCAACATAAAGGAAGGTATAGGGCTGCTCCTCAGCCAGGATCTCCTGGAAGCGGAAGTAGTATTTTCTTCTTTCTTCCGGATCAAAGGTATGACGGGCCTTAATCAGTAGTTCGTCTACCTCCGGATTTTTATAGGAAACAAAATTGAATTCCTTGAATTTGGTTTTGCTTGAGTGCCAGATATCGTATTGATCAGGATCGGGGTCGAGGCTCCATCCTAAGATAACTGCCTCAAAGTTCCTCTTATCAATAAACTCATTAATAAAGGCGGCCCATTCAATGATGTGGATCTTAACCTCGATCCCTACTTCTTTCAGGTTCCTCTGAATAATCTCGGCTGACATGGCCCGCTGCTTATTCCCCTGATTGGTGATAATGGTAAAGGAAAAAGGGGTCCCCTCCTTATCCAGGATTCCATCTCCGTCAGTATCCATCCAGCCGGCCTCCTTGAGCAGAGCCTTCGCCTTCTCCGGATCGAAGAGGTAGCGCTTAACCTCGGGGTTATGCCAGATGGTATCGGGTTTATAGGGTCCGGTAGCAACCCTTCCCAGGCCAAGAAGCACCCCGTCAATGATCTCCTGCTTGTTGATTGCCGAGGAGATGGCCTGACGAACCCTTTTATCCTGAAACTTGGTCTCGAGTAGGTTATATCCCAGATAGGTATAACCGAAAGAGAGGTAGCGGTATTTATTATATTTCTTCAAGAAATCCGGAGAATTGGTCTGGCGGCGGTACTGGAGCGGGGTAAGGCTCATTTCGTCAATCCCCTCGGCCTTCAATTCCAGGAACATCGTAGCCTGATCGGGGATAATTCGGTAAATATATCGATCAATGTAAGGCCGCCCTTCGAAATAATCGGGATTATACTCAAGGACGATCTTTTCCCCGGTTTTCCACTCCACAAACCGATAAGGCCCGGTGCCAACCGGAGAGCGCCTGAGGGGGCTCTTAGTAATATCTTTCCCCTCCAACAGATGCCGGGGGAGAACCACCAGACTGCCCCAGCTCGCAAGCCCCGGGGCAAATGGTTCCTTATAGATTACTTTGAAGGTATAGCTATCCATAACCTCGGCCTTCTTGACCTCCTCAAAGGAACTGGCATAGGCAGTAGGGGTGTTGGGATCGATGATCTTCTGATAACCGAACATTATATCGTCGGCGGTAAATTCCACCCCGTCATGCCACTTCACCCCTTTTCTTAAATGAAAAATGATCTCCAGGCCATCAGGGGAGATATCCCAGGACTCGGCCAGATCCCCCACAATCTTCAGGTCTTTATCGTATTTGACTATACCGTTATAGACCAGACCGATAATATTAAAGGAGGCGCTGTCGGATGCCAGTGGGGGGAGGAAATTGCTGGCATCGCCAATCGAGCTATCTACAATGGTATCGCCGTAGGCTGGCTCCCCCGGTTCCTCGAGCGCGGGCTGCTCAATCGCTTCCTTCTGTTCCTGACGACCTTTACAATTAACTGTCATCCAAAAAAGCAGGGTTAGAAAAACCAAGAGAACAGAGACCTTCTTTTTCAACATCTTACCTCTCCCTTAAAATCGAGGTTCATCATGAATTGTCCCGCGTGCACGCAGGCTTGAATCCAAATATCAACTGATAAATTCTAAACCAAAAATCCTAAACCCTAAACAAATTCTAATTACAAATATCTAATGTTCTCCCCGCCAAAGGCGGGGCTCAGGACATGGTTTTGTATTTTGAATTTTGGTCATTTGATATTGTTTAGGATTTGGTGCTTACTGCTTAGTATTTACTTGTCTGTCTATATTTACAACAC
>SDBV01010347.1_pt1 | contig 12234 bp, 16 predicted proteins | sample 2277081 | NCBI WGS metagenome assembly SDBV01 (sample SAMN10402039, study PRJNA504765) | marine sediment metagenome | isolation source: marine sediment core GS10_PC15, 223 cmbsf | place: Arctic Ocean: Southern Knipovich Ridge | collected 2010 | reverse complement strand
TTCGCCCCTCGCCACCGAGCCAATCACTCGCACGCTTCTCGCGCCATGCTTACGGGCTATTCCGAGAATCTCGTCGCGCCGCTGCCTGAGCGTTTTCAATGTCCATATCATCACGAACCTCCTAGCTTACTGTACCACAAGCCCATCGACCGCACACAGTCCCTCCACGAATTCCTCCACAAGCATCCATGCCGGGGCAAAACCGCCGGGTCTCCATTCAGGCTAGTCTTGATGCACTCCCAGGTGGTGGTGCAAGTGACCTGCCCTTCGCCCCAGCAGGTGCACCAGTTGCAACCGTCCCCTGACAGGAAGTCATCACCCTGAATGTAGATCTCGCTGCCGTATGTGCATTGAGTCATCTCGGAAGCTACCAAGGTTTGGGACCAGAGCCCGTTGGCATTGCATTCGCAATAATTGCAGCCATCGCTGCAATTCCATTGTTCTCCGGGATCGTAGATAGTTCCAAAATAGTCGCACTGATACTGGTAGGGATCGGTGTCGCCTTCGTCCGGTTGACACACAATCGTTGAGCAGGTGATTACGCCGTTTTTTGTGCACAAACATCTGCAGTTCCCCGGACCCCAGAACCAGTAGCCCTTGATTGTCCCGGAGGCTTTGTGAACCTGGTCGCCGTACACGCACACGACCTCCTCGCCGGTGTCCGTATCCGTATCGGTATCTGCATCCGTATCGGTATCTGCATCCGTATCGGTGTCCGTGTCCGAACCGGCATCTACACCCGGGCTATCGACTTGATGACAACCAAACGGCATCACGATTGCCGACATCATCAAAAGCACGCGCCTCATCGCTTCTCGCCTTTCGTTTTGAACGTGAGGTTATTTTAACATTGATCACGGAAAGGCATCGGAAAGAACACCACGTACCCTCATCCCCGTCAGCCTGTTCCTGGGCTTCATCATGATCCGGACAGGGGATGTGGTAGCTTCGGGAATGTTTCACTCGGTGGCTGGGTGGGTGGAACTACTGAGGTAGGGAAGACGTCACACGCCGGACCCGTCACGACTTTCATACGCCGTCGCCTGCCGGTTCTTTCTGTCAAAATGTGGTTGGAATCCGTGCGGGGCTATGTGTCAACTGTCAGTGCCAGACCCCTTGGCCTGCACGGTTCATCCCCACGTGTGTGGGGAGCGCAAGTCAGCGGGGACACGCCCGCCCTCCTTCGCCGGTTCATCCCCACGTGTGTGGGGAGCGCCCCATGGCGACCATGTTGACAACGAACGCGGTCGGTTCATCCCCACGTGTGTGGGGAGCGCCATCTCGTCGCGTTCCATCATCCAGCCGCGCTCGGTTCATCCCCACGTGTGTGGGGAGCGCAAAAACAGAGACGAACGAAACGAAACAGATCTCGGTTCATCCCCACGTGTGTGGGGAGCGCTACAAACTCGATGTGCATGTTCGTTCTCTGTGCGGTTCATCCCCACGTGTGTGGGGAGCGCTCTGTGACCGTCCGTGGCAATCGCCTTGCCGTCGGTTCATCCCCACGTGTGTGGGGAGCGCTCATTCGATTGACCGACGCGCAGCGGTTTAACCGGTTCATCCCCACGTGTGTGGGGAGCGCGCGAAATTACCGCCGATGCCCAGGCGCTTTTCCGGTTCATCCCCACGTGTGTGGGGAGCGCGCGGGCACTCTGCCAGTACTGGACCGGGTTGTCCGGTTCATCCCCACGTGTGTGGGGAGCGCGCCAAATCTATCCCCATGAAAATGCGCAATTCCGGTTCATCCCCACGTGTGTGGGGAGCGCCGCCGCTTCTGCCTCGGTGAACACCATCACCTCGGTTCATCCCCACGTGTGTGGGGAGCGCGTTCGGCAAGCCCGCTGTATTTATAAAGGTAGCGGTTCATCCCCACGTGTGTGGGGAGCGCTCGTCGGTCATGCCCATCCCGTTGTTGTAGCACGGTTCATCCCCACGTGTGTGGGGAGCGCATGGCCGCTACCTTTGAAGAGAATCTGTTCCCCGGTTCATCCCCACGTGTGTGGGGAGCGCCGCACAGGCAGATGTAGTCGGACAGGCTCACGCGGTTCATCCCCACGTGTGTGGGGAGCGCTACATCCGTTACTGCGATGGCGCTTGATGTTCCGGTTCATCCCCACGTGTGTGGGGAGCGCTCGACGTGGCGAAAAAACGACAACGGACGCAGCGGTTCATCCCCACGTGTGTGGGGAGCGCGAATACCGGAGCCGGACAAAGAGCGCGAGAACCGGTTCATCCCCACGTGTGTGGGGAGCGCAGGGATTGGAGCGATGGGGCAACATTCTTGGACGGTTCATCCCCACGTGTGTGGGGAGCGCGTAACCGGCGTCGGTTTTTGTCAGACGTACATCGGTTCATCCCCACGTGTGTGGGGAGCGCAACGAGCGCGGCCTTCATTTTGGCGTCCCCGTCGGTTCATCCCCACGTGTGTGGGGAGCGCACGATGTGATCACGCTTCCAGAATACCCGGCCCGGTTCATCCCCACGTGTGTGGGGAGCGCTCCACTCCCCGTGATCCCTGCGACGATCCTGGCGGTTCATCCCCACGTGTGTGGGGAGCGCACGGTGTTCACGCTGTCCGCGTTGCGCTACATCGGTTCATCCCCACGTGTGTGGGGAGCGCCGTGACGCCTTCGTGAAAGCCCGTCTCATCGGCGGTTCATCCCCACGTGTGTGGGGAGCGCCCGCGAGCGATGGGTAGAAACCGGTGGCCCCTCGGTTCATCCCCACGTGTGTGGGGAGCGCGTGCTTTCCCGTGTGACTATGAACCCACTGCGCGGTTCATCCCCACGTGTGTGGGGAGCGCTGTGATCCCTGCGACGATTCTGGCGTGCTCTTCGGTTCATCCCCACGTGTGTGGGGAGCGCGCACTCCGCAAGAGTGGCGACGAGATTGGTAACGGTTCATCCCCACGTGTGTGGGGAGCGCCCGTGCAGTCGATGGAGTTGGCTACCAAGGGGCGGTTCATCCCCACGTGTGTGGGGAGCGCCATATCGTCATCTTTTAGTGCGTGGTACTGGGCGGTTCATCCCCACGTGTGTGGGGAGCGCAGCGCCCCACACGTTAAGTTTGACCCCTGTCTCGGTTCATCCCCACGTGTGTGGGGAGCGCGAACGGTGTTTTTGAGTCCGTCACGGTTCCCCCGGTTCATCCCCACGTGTGTGGGGAGCGCTTCGTCGGCCGATTGCGCCGGGCTTGCCGCCGCGGTTCATCCCCACGTGTGTGGGGAGCGCGCTAAACCAATTGATAGTTGCATCGAATCCGGCGGTTCATCCCCACGTGTGTGGGGAGCGCTTTAACGCTACCGCTCATATGTACGATCGGCTCGGTTCATCCCCACGTGTGTGGGGAGCGCGGAACCTTTGAGCCCTGAATACAGAGGACGAACGGTTCATCCCCACGTGTGTGGGGAGCGCACGATCAATGGTTCGTTTGGCGCGGTCAAATTCGGTTCATCCCCACGTGTGTGGGGAGCGCTGAACCCATGCCGCTAAGCGGCCAGATGCCGTCGGTTCATCCCCACGTGTGTGGGGAGCGCGCACGCCCCGCGGCTTTCACGCTAGGATTTCTCGGTTCATCCCCACGTGTGTGGGGAGCGCCAGAGGGCATTGTGTTGAAGGCTCCGCTCGGTCGGTTCATCCCCACGTGTGTGGGGAGCGCAGGGCACAAGGTCACCCCTGCTTCCATCGCTGCGGTTCATCCCCACGTGTGTGGGGAGCGCGCCGTCGCTATCCGAAGCAACGCCAGCCCAATCCGGTTCATCCCCACGTGTGTGGGGAGCGCGCCATCATACGACTTCTGGCAACGTTGGGATCCGGTTCATCCCCACGTGTGTGGGGAGCGCGAAACAGCGACCGTAAGCTCCTCGGCGTAAACCGGTTCATCCCCACGTGTGTGGGGAGCGCGCTTGTCCCTGGTGGTATTGGTATATGTTCGGCGGTTCATCCCCACGTGTGTGGGGAGCGCGCATCGCTGTCTCGTTCAGAGGGGGTTACCTCAGGTTCATCCCCACGTGTGTGGGGAGCGCGCACTGACAGACGACCACGCGCGGGATCGTGTCGGTTCATCCCCACGTGTGTGGGGAGCGCGTATACCCCATCCGAACCCATCGGCGGGGCGTCGGTTCATCCCCACGTGTGTGGGGAGCGCCGCACAAACTGCCATTTTTTGAGATTGTCGACCGGTTCATCCCCACGTGTGTGGGGAGCGCGAAAATGGAAAGAAGTGTTCTTTTACGCCTTGCGGTTCATCCCCACGTGTGTGGGGAGCGCTGAGTTCCGACAGACTTGACCGGAAGTCGTCTCGGTTCATCCCCACGTGTGTGGGGAGCGCGTACCTGAGCGCGTCTCCGTCTTCCTTGACGGCGGTTCATCCCCACGTGTGTGGGGAGCGCCGATACATGCCGCCGCCGGCGCCTACGTAAACCGGTTCATCCCCACGTGTGTGGGGAGCGCAAAATAGAAGATGAGAAGAACGATTCATGACCCGGTTCATCCCCACGTGTGTGGGGAGCGCTGCACTTGAAGATGAAATCGTACAGACGATAACGGTTCATCCCCACGTGTGTGGGGAGCGCTGCTGTCCATTTTTCTATTTTGTCCGTTGGTTCGGTTCATCCCCACGTGTGTGGGGAGCGCCGGTGACAGGCAAAACAGACAGCGAGGAGGTTCGGTTCATCCCCACGTGTGTGGGGAGCGCGGACACGGAACGAATCCTGATAGAGAACGGCGCGGTTCATCCCCACGTGTGTGGGGAGCGCAAATGACCCGCCGTCGAAAACGCGGTTTCCTCCGGTTCATCCCCACGTGTGTGGGGAGCGCGGCACTCTTATTCGCTGGATTATGAAACGATTCGGTTCATCCCCACGTGTGTGGGGAGCGCGACTCCATCCACGCGAGCGCACCATCTCGGATCGGTTCATCCCCACGTGTGTGGGGAGCGCGCCTGGATCGCCGCCGCGGTTGCGTTGTCCATCGGTTCATCCCCACGTGTGTGGGGAGCGCGTGCCAGTCGTGTCGAGCGTGCTGGCGTTTATCGGTTCATCCCCACGTGTGTGGGGAGCGCCATCTGCAAACGTATCCAGACGGCAAACGCTACGGTTCATCCCCACGTGTGTGGGGAGCGCCTTGAAAACCTCCACGTTGTGCGTCACATCTTCTGGTTCATCCCCACGTGTGTGGGGAGCGCAGTCCATTCTCCCAACATTGTAACATAGCTTCCGGTTCATCCCCACGTGTGTGGGGAGCGCTTGACCTTTAGCTGTTGTTTCACAATGACCTCCGGTTCATCCCCACGTGTGTGGGGAGCGCTCAATTAAAGCCGTATAATGAGACAATGGACGCGGTTCATCCCCACGTGTGTGGGGAGCGCCCTTTTGCCGCCGACGATACTGTCAACTCCATCGGTTCATCCCCACGTGTGTGGGGAGCGCTGTCGGATTTATGATGAGGATGGGGACAAGGTCGGTTCATCCCCACGTGTGTGGGGAGCGCTTTTGTAGACCTCGCTGTCATCATCAATCTGGCGGTTCATCCCCACGTGTGTGGGGAGCGCGCAGGGCTTTTGGTCGAAGGATGCTCATCTATCGGTTCATCCCCACGTGTGTGGGGAGCGCGAAGGAAGTTCCCGGTACGTTTGTTACTTCTTCGGTTCATCCCCACGTGTGTGGGGAGCGCGTAGACATCATCCACATCCTTGGGTACTTTATCGGTTCATCCCCACGTGTGTGGGGAGCGCGTGCGACGGTGAGCCCGGACACCGTCTCCTCACCGGTTCATCCCCACGTGTGTGGGGAGCGCTTTTTCTCTAAACGAAGAGCCAGACGGTAGACCGGTTCATCCCCACGTGTGTGGGGAGCGCCTCTGGCTGCTTTCATGTTTGCCAGACGGTGCCGGTTCATCCCCACGTGTGTGGGGAGCGCTGATGTGGGTTATTCTCAACATCAACAAAGGGCGGTTCATCCCCACGTGTGTGGGGAGCGCGGTTTGGAATACGACCTCACAGGCTCTATGATACGGTTCATCCCCACGTGTGTGGGGAGCGCCTGATCGCCATGGACACCACCAAGGATCCGCCCGGTTCATCCCCACGTGTGTGGGGAGCGCTTCCTTCATCGCCCTAATCTGATGCATGGACACGGTTCATCCCCACGTGTGTGGGGAGCGCCGGCTTGTCTTCTTCGCTCATGGCTTCCCTCCCGGTTCATCCCCACGTGTGTGGGGAGCGCTTGCTGTCATTGGTATTTCTCCCTTTAGGTTGCGGTTCATCCCCACGTGTGTGGGGAGCGCTCCATCGGCCCGGCCATGCCGAGGCAAACCTTCGGTTCATCCCCACGTGTGTGGGGAGCGCTGGATAGCAGGGCAAAGTCCGCTTCCGATTGACGGTTCATCCCCACGTGTGTGGGGAGCGCTTGAAGGGTTTGGAAGAGGTCGAATAACACCCCGGTTCATCCCCACGTGTGTGGGGAGCGCCCACCCGGGCGCTCGTTGATCTCGGGCTTCATCGGTTCATCCCCACGTGTGTGGGGAGCGCACAAAACGATCCAAGATCGTCGGCAAGTCGGACGGTTCATCCCCACGTGTGTGGGGAGCGCAATGACGCTCGCTGTTTTGTTGTTCGAGATGGCGGTTCATCCCCACGTGTGTGGGGAGCGCACGGAACGCAACTGTCAAATATGTGTCCACCCCGGTTCATCCCCACGTGTGTGGGGAGCGCGTCATGGGGACAGCATCCTCACCTGGTCTACTCGGTTCATCCCCACGTGTGTGGGGAGCGCGACGCCTCCTACGCGAAAGCCCCGTTCTAACACGGTTCATCCCCACGTGTGTGGGGAGCGCAAATCAATCCTTGGTAACTGCTGAAGGGGAACCGGTTCATCCCCACGTGTGTGGGGAGCGCTTTCTCAAAACATCTGAATATGCATCATCAGGCGGTTCATCCCCACGTGTGTGGGGAGCGCCCAACCGCCAGATCCTGTCTACCCGGTTCTCTCGGTTCATCCCCACGTGTGTGGGGAGCGCTCGACGCATATGTACATTTTATTTCTCCGTTTCGGTTCATCCCCACGTGTGTGGGGAGCGCACAATAACGCGGTGCAAGAGGAAATATGTAACCGGTTCATCCCCACGTGTGTGGGGAGCGCCTATGTGCTCTTCTCAAAGAAAGGAGCGCGTTCGGTTCATCCCCACGTGTGTGGGGAGCGCTCTTGGAGATCATTACAAAAACCATGCGACAAGCCAAGCTATGTCTACCATGGCTATTCCGCTACCACCTTGGCGGGTTTGCGAACAAGTAAGAGTCCGTCGAAGTCAACAATCTCTCTGGAAACATTACCTGCGGTACGGATCAAAAACCCTTGTTCGTTGTTCCAGTTGTGAACGAAGTAGAACCCGCCTTTGCCCATCTTGCGAGTACATATACTCCAGAGTTCTTCTCGAACCATTGCGGAGATCTTGCCGAGAAAAACACCGGACTTGATCTCCATCAGCCAGCGAGACAACTCTCCCTTCAACCCCGAGGGCACCTTCTCAAGCACAATCAGAACCATAGTTCTGCCCTCCTTCGACTTCCCCTTCCTCTGGATCCCAAAGACCTCCTGGAGGGTCGTCCTCCAGGTCCACACGGGCCTGTGTTCGCTCTACAGCTTCCACGGAAACATTAAGGACATCGTCGATATCTCGAACAACGCGTTCTAGTATCTTGTGCTCTTTGAATGAGTCCCTGCACGCGATGCGCACTTCACGCTCCATGCCCGCCGTACCCTCCAGCTTGGAGTATCTCGAAGCGATCTCGAACGCGATGGGGATGGTGGTTTCAACCTTGTACAGATCTGCGATATCGTAGACGAATGAGAGCAGCTTGCCGGTATGGATGAAGCCGATGGATGGAGAATAACCCGCAGACACAATCGCACAATGGCTTATCCCGTATAGGCAGGAGGAGGCCGTCGACAAGGCGCGGTTCACCGGGTCTGCCTTGCTCCAGTTTCCTCGCGAGTAGTTACGTCCCGACCATTCCACGTCCCACTTTTCGCTGGCGCGGGAATAGGCGGTCCTGACGCGAACCCCTTCACGTCCTCGTATTTGTTGAATGGTGAGATCATCTGGCAGGTCTTCGTCGAAACGTTTTTCATACATGCGCAGGACAACCGCCATGCGAGCCGAGGGATCCGAGTACAACTTGCACTGTCGCAACAACCTGTTCGCGCTTCTGGTTTCACCCATTCCCTGTGCATAGAGACGCACCCCGTGCTCACCGACCCACAGCAGCGAGCAGCCATTGTCGGTGAGCACTTTTACAGCCTCGTGCGTAAGGCTGGTACCTGGACCCAGCATGATGGTCCCCAACGCAGCGACCGGTACATGCGTCTCCCCATCCTTGTCGAAAACGGACACAGCGTTGTTCTTGCGCTCCAGTTTTGCGTGCTCGAAGTACGCAAAGGATAAGCTGTCACGCAACTTGGGCAGTGTTTTCAGGTTTTTCATAAAGTGGCCTCCCCTGCAATTTACAGCCATGAAGAAGGACTTTCTCTTTTCATGATCTATTCAGTTGTCAAAGAGCGTTGAAATGTAACCAGTTCATTTACCTTGAATTGTACGTACTCGCCGAGGCGCAAACTCTCGTTGCGTTGAAAGGAAAGAAATGGCTTGGTCGGATAACGAGTCCTTTCCATCAGTAAAATTCTCCACCTCTTCCTGCCTAGTGAACGATTCTAGCGACTCGTCACCGATCAGGGCACCCAATGCATTTGCCTTGTCATCGAAGACGCCGGCCAGCACCGGGGCAGAGGGCAGGCAGGACTTTCGTCCGAGCCAAATTCCCCAACGCGGATCCACCATGGCATCGCCTATTTCCCGAACAAGATTATCCGGTCCTTCCAGAAGGACTCCGAAAGCGGCGTCGTTTAGATACTGTCTGTGAGTAATGTGACTAAGCTTGGTCCCGCCAGCGGCCTTCAAGGTGTTTTGAACGGTGTGGTAGTCCTCCAAGCGGCGAATCTGTCGAGTTTGCCGTCGCTGGGCTCGTGCACCAGATATTGCAGTCATTTTGAGCATAGAGAACTCTTTAAGAAACTCGCGCTCTGTTTCGGATCCTCTCGAATGGCCGAGCGCAGCGCAGCACATGCCGGCGATACCGCTCTTCGTGGGCATCAACCCTGTTCCTCGGCGACTGTACTCGCTGTCGAAACCCCAGGATTGGAGCGGCCCCTCCAAACGAAGCGCGAGCCAGGCCGTCTCAGCGGACATGTTCTTCAACTCCTTCCAGGAAGTCTCTGAGAGACTTCTCGGGGATCGCCCCCTCGAAGGAGGCCTCGAGCCCCCAAGTTTTCTCAAGCCGCGCGTATTCATCCTTCAGCAACTCGACCGACTTGGGTCCATAACCTCCAGCGGTGCGGAGCGGATTCTCGAAGGCGTTGATCAATTGTACAGGGTGACCTTTCTCACGGACTACTCCGAGCACATAATTTGGCAGGGTGTTGCCGTTCATCGTGTTCTTTCGCGCGCCGGGAATTGCCTTGATCGTCGCCTCGACGAAGGTCTTCACTACAGATTTGCGCTGCTCCTCGGAAAGGGCTCCAAGGTGTTCTTCGTCTGCCAGCATGTCTAGGTTCAAGGCCGCGAAGCGATAGTACGTGGCCGAGTTGAACTCCAGGGTGCCTGTCATTCCAGCACCGGACACGTCCTCTGACTGAAGGTCGTCCACCGCGGAGAAGAAGTCGATCTCATTATCGACCTTGTGGGTGGAGAGCGCGTGGGAGAACATCGCGGCGGCCTCCACTTTCAAAGAGGGGTCGTTCGCGACCATGCGACCAAAGAGCGCGACATCCGCCGCATCCATCATTTTCGCTGACTTTATTGATTTTGCGATAGACCCCTTCGATATCGGCTTGAGCAACTTGTCTATCTTCTTCTGAGCGGCCTTGATCTTTTTCTCTTTTTTGTCTTCTTCGTTCTGTGCGGATTCCTTCTCCTCAGTTGCCCCATGAAGTTCTTCAAAAGAGTCAACCATCTCTTCCGACTTTACTATTGCATCCACTATGGCGTCGTACTCGGCCTCGGAGAAAAACATGAGCGTCTTTATCTTCAAGGATCCGTCGTTGTCTGTTTTTTTAGAGTCAAGCGTCTCCACAATTCCCGCTACTTGTTCTGCTATCAAGACAGCCACCGCTTCATGAAGACCACGCGCGACTAACCTTTTCTTGAGTTCGAACACCATCCTTTTAGTTCTATTCCCTTTGAACAGGTCGTTGTCGTACTCCTTTGCCAGTTCGCGGATGGCGCGCTTCCAGGACTGGCTGGATACGCGTGCCCGTTGAACCCCGCCGAAGATTGCTGTTTTGGGCGAATTGAGATCGTCGCGATTGAGGCACGCGACCGGGACGGACTGGATGATGTGTAGTTCTAAATGTCTCATTTTCTTCTCCTTGGCACAAAGGCCGAGTTTATTTAGTTGTTGATGGGAGCCAAGAGCAGCAAACCGAATCCGAAGGCCTTGGCGCTTCCTATTCCACTTTCATAGGTTTGTTTAAAACGTGCAGGGTCGGTGACTTCCAGCACTCCTCGAAACACGGCCCCTCCGTGGTATGCGGAGTGATCATCTTTGCGAAAATGGGTCTCCAGCACCGGCCCGATCTCCAATGGCTTCGAGTCATCGATCTGGAAACCTCCGTCGTGCGCTTTTCGATCTATCCATGCGCACAGGTCCTCTTGTCTGATCAGCGGTACCCGCTTGCTCGACATACGGTTTCCACGCTCGTCTCTTCGTGTAATCGCCTTGACCGGGTTGGCCCTCAGATCGAAGGCGTATAGACTGTGACCAAGGAATGTCGAAGAGAGTTCTTTAACGGAGAAGCAATCTTCCGGACACCACTCCGGGCATTCTGGGCAGCGCCGGGCGAGAAGCCAGGCCCGCGAGCCACCCTCAAAAAGGTCGATACGGGTTAGAAAGTCACGCCGCTGATCGGGATTGGATGGAAAGCACTCCCAAAGACGCTGATGCCAGATGTAGTTGTCTCTGATTTCGAGCGACTCAATCTGTTCGACCGACAGCTCTATGCGGGCGAGGTATCTCATGATTCCTCCCGGCTCAGAGTCGGCGTCCAAAAGGCCTCGGCCCATTCAGCGCGGGTTCTCTCGGACCAGTATCCTAGGTCTTTCTCTAGTTGTGCATAGTTCACTGAGACCTCCTGTGACTTGGCCATCATCACGAACCGAGTGACCCGTTCATACAATTCATGCCCCTTTTCCGCCGCAAGCAGATGCTGAAAGCGTCTTTCAGTGGGTGTGACCTTGGTATCCTGGTTGTCAGCGCTCTCTCCGCGTCGATTCTGAACAGCATGACAAGTAGACCCGAAGTTGCCGTGTCGGCTCTCTTCCGAATGAGTTGCGTACAGCCCGGCGACCACGGCGGCGATCTCATCTGTCACAACAACGTTGAGTCTGCTCAGCGCCGGCCAAGCGCGGTGACGTTTGTCCCGAACCAGTGCGCACCTAAGTTCGGCCATCATTCCGCGGTTTTCTTTATGTCTTCGCAGTTGTGCGAGTAATGCGCTCATGCAACTTCCTCCTCTTGATGGGCATCAGCCCCTTCTGCGGTCTTCTTTTTAAAAAACAACCGTTGCCAACCCAAGGCAAAGGCCTTCATCTCGCGCGGTGTCTCCTGACCGCACACTGTCTTGAACGAGTCACAAGCATTGGCGAAGAGCATCTTGCGCCAAGCTTCAAGGGTCGGCGTTACCTGATCGGTGCCAATTGCTTCTATGTGCGCCATTAGCAAGCCGAGGTTCCCTTCAACGGCAGTCCAATAGTGAGTTAACGCGGCGGCTTTCAGCTTTGCCTTCAACTCATTTGGATTGCGGGCACTCTTTAAACGACCGGCCCAACCACCATCCATCTTCTCGCGATACGTCTCAACAGCCCAGCCCAATAGACGAACACGGGACTCGGCTTCCCCGACCTCCTTTGTGTATGTGCCAGCGCCCTCTTCTGTTCGAAGTCGCGACGGAATATGGAAGACAGACTCGGAGGTGTCGACAATAGTAGCCTGGTCTCGTGCCAACGCAGCAACCACAAGATCGCAATCTTGCCCTTCTGAAAGTGCCGAGATTGACAAAGGTTGAGGTGACCCCGTCAATTGGAGAGTTCTCCCTTCAGTTTGAAACTCGGATCGATGCCTAGTTTTTCGAGTTCTCCCGTCTCCCAAAGCCGCTCGTATTCCTCCGGGGACCGGTACCCGAGC
>SDBV01010346.1_pt1 | contig 12236 bp, 9 predicted proteins | sample 2277081 | NCBI WGS metagenome assembly SDBV01 (sample SAMN10402039, study PRJNA504765) | marine sediment metagenome | isolation source: marine sediment core GS10_PC15, 223 cmbsf | place: Arctic Ocean: Southern Knipovich Ridge | collected 2010 | reverse complement strand
TCCCGTCGTCGACGCCCGGCGACCTCGCGGATCGACTCGGTGTCAGCGTCGAGCGCTTGAAGGCGGCAGCGGATGAACTCTTCGAGGCGGGTGCGGACGACCTCCACACGCTGGCAGAGCGTCCACACTATTCGGATCGGTCCTATATCGACGACGAAGACCTGGAGCGAACGATCTACAGCATGGGAACGAGCGTGCTCGGATGGGCGCAAATTCTGCTGGAGCGCGGTCTGTTTGCGGAGGACGCGCGCATCTTCGGACTCACCAGCGAGGGCAACGAAGTGGCCTGGAAGGGTTACGCGGCGGTGGCGGCTGCCAAGGCGGCGCTCGAGTCGATCGCGCGTTCGATGGCGGTGGAACTCGCGCCCTACGGCATTCGATCGAATGTGATCCAAGCCGGCGTGACCGACACCGCTGCGCTACGGGCGATTCCTGGCAGCGCCCAGCTCAAAGCCCAGGCCCGTCAGCGCAACCCCTTCGGGCGGCTGACCACACCCGCCGATGTTGCCGGCGTGATCTACCTGCTTTCTACAGCGGAAGCCGCCTGGATCAACGGTGAGGTGATTCGAGTGGATGGCGGCGAGCACATTTCAGGAGTACTGCGGTGACACTTCATTTGCACGGCGTCGGACATTTTCATCCGGAAAACGAGATCTCGAACCAATTTCTCGAAGACCTGGACATTGGAACGAATGACCAGTGGATCCTCGACCGCGTTGGCATTCGCTCACGGCGCACCGTATTGCCGCTCGACTACATCCGCAAAACCAAGAACGCCGAACCGAGGGACGCCATGGAGGTGGCCCTCTACACCAATGCAGATCTGGGTCGAAGGGCGGCGGAACTCGCCATCTCCAGAGCCGGAATCGAGAAGAGCGACGTCGGCATGCTGATCGCCGGATCCTCAGTGATGGACACCGCAACACCGGCGGAGGCCTGCAACATTGCCCGGCTGCTGGAACTAGAGGTGCCGGCCTTCGATGTGAATTCGGCGTGCACCAGTTTCTACGTGCAGCTCTACCTGCTTTCGATGATGCGACCGGACCAGCTGCCCGATTACGTCGTTCTCGTCGCCGCCGACTGCCTCACGAAGGTCGTCGATTATTCGGATCGCTCGGCCGCCGTGTTGTGGGGCGATGGCGCAGCAGCAGCCGTGGTTTCGACGCGGCATTTGGCCCGGGCTCGGATCGACGGAAACACCGTGGCGTCGAGTCCGGCGGGAAACGACAAGATCGTCGTCCCACGGCTCGGTTTCTTTCGACAGAAAGGGCGAACGGTCCAGACCTTCGGCATCAAGCGGATGGCGCGTATGCTCGAGAGCTTGCGGGTGCAATTCGAGGATCCCGAGCGGAGATTCAACTTCGTGGGCCATCAGGCAAATAGCCGCATGCTCGAATCCGTTTGCAAGAGCTGCGACATCCCCGCCGAGCGTCACTTCAGCAACGTCGAGTGGTTCGGGAATACCGCCAGTGCCAGCTCTGCGTCGGTGATTTCCATGGAGTGGGAAAAGTGGCGCGACGTCGATGACGTGGCCGTGGTCGGAGTGGGCGCTGGGCTCACCTGGTCGGGCTACCTGATCCGATTCGGAGACACACCGTGACCTACGAGGAGTTCCAGAATCGGAAAAACTTTTCGAAGCAGGAGCTGCTCGCCGTCGCGCACGGGAACCTCTTCAATGACGCGCCGCCCGAGTTCAACCTGCAGCTCCCGGCTCCACCCATGTTGATGGTGGATCGGATCCTCGATATCCGAGGCGAGGGGCCCCGGGGTCGCATCGTTGCGGAACGCGACGTGGCGATCGATGACTGGTTCTTCCAATGCCATTTTCGCGGCGACCCCGTCCAGCCCGGCTGTCTGGGGGTCGATGGCGTCTGGCAATTGTTGGGTTTCTTCTGTGCGTGGAGTGGTGGTCTGGGATCTGGCCGAGCCCTGGGTTGCGGCGAGGTTGAATTCCTGGGCCAGATTCGACCGCATGACCGTTGCGTGCGATACGAGATCGATGTCCGCCGCTTCACGAAGATCGCCCATGCTGGCGCGACGCTCGTGATCGGAGACGCGACGCTATTGGTCGACGACGAGCCGATCTACGAGATCAAACGCGCCAAGGTCGGAACCTTCCAAGGCATCGCGTACTCCGATTATCCGATGGCGTCCGAGCGCTCGCGGGGTGGGAAGATGAAGCGATGAGTGGCACTCGTCTGACGCCCAAGCAGGTTCTCGATCTGATCCCGCAGCAGGATCCCTTTCGCTTCATCGACGACATCCTCGAACTCGACGACGATCACATCGTGGGCACCTATCGATTTTGCCCCGACTCTGACTTCTATCGCGGCCACTTTCCCGGCTACCCCGTCACGCCCGGAGCGATCATGGTCGAATCGCTCGCGCAGGTGGGTATCGTCGCGTTGGGTATCTATTTGCTCGCTCGGGAGAGTGAAGCCGACACCGCGAAGGTTACGACTCTGTTTACCGATCTGAACGTTGAATTCTCCGGGATCGTGAACCCGGGTGACCGCGTGACCATCACGGCGGAGAAGATTTTCTTTCGCCGACTCAAATTGCGTTCAAAGGCCAAAATGCAACTCGATGACGGAACGATCGTCTGCTCGGGGATCGTTTCTGGAATGGGCATCCCCAAGTGAGTAGACGAGTGGTGGTAACGGGGATCGGCGTGTTGGCGCCGAACGCCAACGGTGTTCGCGATTTCGAACTCGCACTCCGAAAGGGGCTCTCCGGAATCCGCATTAACGAGAAGATGGTCGAGTGTGGATTCAGATCGCACGTGGCCGGTGTTCCCCAGGGAATCGATGAACTTGCGGAATCGTATTTTTCCGATGATCTCCTGCTCGCAATGAACGCTGGACACCGCTGCGCGGCGATCGCTGGCGTAGACGCCTGGACAGATGCCGGTTTCGAGCGCCCCGATCCCGGTGACGACAGGGTCGACTGGGATACCGGCGCCGTGCTGGGTACCGGGATTGGAGGCATGGATACGATTGCCAGCGCGGTCGTTCCGATGACCAACGCAAAGAAGGTTCGTCGACTGGGCAGTGTCACTGTCGAGCAGGTCATGTCTAGTGGAGTCTCGGCTCGCCTGTCTGGCATCCTGGCACTTGGAAATCAGGTAACCACGAACTCCAGTGCGTGCAGTACGGGAAGTGAAGCGATCTCGATGGGTGTCGAGCGAATCCGCCGCGGGCTCGCCAGGCGAATGTTGTGTGGGGGCGTCGAGGGCGCCAGCCATTACATCTGGGCGGGTTTCGACGCCATGCGGGTGCTGTGTAGCCGTTTCAACGATGCGCCGGAGCGCGCGTCGAGGCCGATGAGCGCGACGGCCGCTGGATTCGTCCCGAGCGCCGGCGCGGGTGTACTGATGCTGGAAAGTCTCGAGAGCGCGCAGGAGCGCGGAGCGCAAATTCACGCGGAGGTGGCCGGGTCCGCCGTCGGCTGCGGTGGTCACCGGGGAGGCGGTAGCATGACGGCGCCGAATCCCGAGGGTGTGAGTCGCTGCATTCAAGCAGCGCTTGCAGACGCGCGGATCGCCCCAGAAGAAGTGGATGCGATCAATGGTCATTTGACGGCCACGGGCGCGGACCCCAAAGAGGTCCATTCCTGGGCGACAGCCCTTGGATGCAGCCCGAGCGATCTGCCTCCGATCACGTCGACGAAATCGATGATTGGTCACGCTCTCGGCGCTGCGGGCGGAATCGAGTCGGTCGCCTGTGTGCTCATGCTCAAGGGCGGCTTCGTGCATCCATCGATCAATTGCGAGGACGTTCACCCGGAGATCGAGCCCTTCGCGGCGTCGATCCCGCACGTCGCTCTGGAGACTCCAAACCTTCAGGTCGTCGTGAAGGCGGGCTTTGGTTTCGGGGACGTCAACGCATGTCTGGTATTTCGAAAGTGGAACGAATGACCCCTCTCCGGGATATTCTGCGCGTGATCAGGTAGATGCCCGAGAGAATGCAGCGCCCGAGGGCGCTGCAAAGAGAGCAGAAAGGAGCCCTTCAGTGGATCAGACCGAGATTTTTGATCGAGTTGTCAAGATTCTCACACCCTATGTGAAGAACCATGAGGCGCTCGAAGGCGTCTCGCTCGCCACGCATATCCTCGATGATCTGAAAGTGAACTCTGCTCGACTCGTGGACGTCGTGCTCGAGTTCGAGGATGCCTTCGATATCGAGATCGATGACGACGACGTCGACAAGGTCGAGACCGTCGGAAGTGCGGTCGAGCTGATTGAGGGAAAAGCCGGGTAGTGGTGCTTCAGCCCACAGCTCCACTGCTGGCGGGTGTGCACCGAAAGTTGGTGCTGCAGCGCGAAATTTCGCGCCTGCTGTCGCCCCTGGCCGTCCTCGTGATTCAGATCGCGTTGCGCTGCGTGCTCGGTTACCAAATCAAAAATCTCCGAAGTTTTCGACGCGAGTACCGCAGGGTTTGTCTGACGCGGGACGGGCCGTTGATGATCTGCGCGAACCATCTCACGATGATCGACTCTCTCGTGATCGCGTGGGCGTTGGGATCGCCATGGTGGTATTTGAGACACTTCAAAACGCTGCCCTGGAACGTTCCGGAACGGTCCATTTTTGCGGCGACTCGTTTCATGCGGATGGTGATTTACGTACTAAAGTGTCTTCCCGTGGAGCGCGGTGGAAATCGATTGGAAGTCGCCGCAGTGCTGTCCCGCCTGGCGCGCGCCGTCTCCAACCACGAAGTGGCCCTGATCTTTCCGGAGGCTGGGCGGAGCCGCACCGGTCGGGTGGATCCGAATTCAGCGGCCTCCGGGGTGGGCCGGATCTATCGAAGCGTTCCGAATTGTCGGGTGATCTGTGTGTATCTGAGAGGTGATCACCAGGACGGCTACTCGGACATGCCGGTCCGGGGCGAGTTGTTCCGCGGATCGGTGTCGGTCATCGAACCCAAGACGAGCCATCGCGGCCTCCGCGCCTCACGAGACGTCGCGCGCCAGATCGCGCAACGCCTCGCCAACATGGAGCAGGAGTATTTCGATGGTCGGAAATGACGTTGTGGATCTCTCCGATCCCGAGTCGTCTCGCGATGCGCGTCACTCGCGGTTTGATCGACGGGTCTTCACGCCTGAAGAATTCAATATGTTGTTGACTGACCATACGGATGTGCAACGGCGCTGGATACTATGGTCGGCAAAAGAGGCCGCCTACAAGGCGGCGCGTCGAGAATCTGCGGGGATCGTCTTTTCTCCCGCGCGCTTCGTCGTCAGCCTGGATCGCTCGTTGTGCGGATCGGTCAGGGTCGGAGTTCGCCGCTGGCCCGTGCGGGTTCGGATCGGCGGAGACTGCGTTCACGCTGTGGTGAGTGAGAATGAGTCTTTCGCTGGCATTCTTTCGGGCTCACGTCGGCTCACGACGGCTGAACTGCGCGATCCGAGCCAGCAGGTTCGCCGATTCGCGATCGCGTCGATCGCCGCGGGGCTGGGTGTTGCGACTTCCGACCTGCGGATCGAGAAGACCAACCGGATCCCACAGCTGATCGTGGCCGGTGAAGCCGCGCCGGTGGCGCTCTCTCTTTCGCACCATGGCTCGTACGCGGGCTTTGCGTGCCACGATTCGCGAATTGGGAAAGCCGGCTGGGCTCCGCAGCCGATCGCGGCCGGCGAAGCCGCGCCAGTGGCGTTCTCTGCTTCACAGCGTGGTTTTGACCCGGGCGTCGTGGTTCGACCCGACACCCAGCAGGGCGGCCTCCATTGAGTGCCAGTAACGCCATTCACAGGCTCGCCATCCTCAATCGCGGGGAAGCGGCGATGCGCTGCATCCGTTCCGTCAAGGCGCTACGAGCGCTCGAGCAATCCGATCTCGAGTCGATCGCGATCTATACCGACGTCGATCGCGACGCGCCCTTCGTCCGCCACGCGGACCGTGCGGTTCGGCTCGAAGCGCCCAATGGTGCCGTTGCGGCCTATCTCGATCACGATCGGCTGATCGCGCTGCTCGTGCGCGCGGGCGCGGACGCGGTGTGGCCGGGTTGGGGATTCGTCTCGGAAGATCCCGACTTTGCGGATCGGGTCACCGATCACGGGATCCGTTTTCTGGGTCCGACCGGCGATGTCATGCGAGCGCTCGGTGACAAGATCGACGCGAAGCGAATTGCCGAAGATGCGGGTATTCCGGTCGTGCCGTGGAGCCGGGGTGTCGTCGCGGACGAAGAGGCCGCAGCGCGCTGCGCGGCGGAACTCGGCTACCCGGTGGCCGTCAAGGCTGCGGCTGGAGGCGGTGGGCGTGGAATCCGCATGGTGGAGTCGGAGTCAGAGCTCGCGAGTGCGTTTCGTTCGGCGTCTGCAGAGGCGAAAGCAGCATTCGGAGACAATCGCCTCTTCATCGAACGCAAACTTCCGCGCGGCCGCCATATCGAAGTTCAAATAGCGGTCGACGCGAAGGGCTCCGCGATGTCTCTCGGATGTCGCGATTGTTCGATACAGCGAAGACACCAGAAGGTGATCGAGGAAGCACCGCCTCCGGGGATTTCGCAGGACCTGTGCGCCGAACTCGAGCGAGCAGCCGTTTGCCTGGTCGAACGCGTCGGTTACATCGGTGTGGGAACCGTGGAATTTCTCTCGGTCAACGGGGAATACGCGTTTCTCGAAGTAAATCCGCGCCTGCAGGTCGAGCACGGAATCACCGAAGAGTTGACTGGAATTGATCTCGTACAACTCCAGATTCGCATTGCGAGGGGCGAATCGTTACCTCGGTGCCGCGAGACCGGAGCCCAGGTTGCGATCGAAGCCCGCGTATGTGCAGAAGACCCGCAGGCTGATTTCCTTCCGACCCCTGGCCAAATCGCCTTGTTCGATCCCGCGCTCGGACCGCGAGTGAGACTCGACTCGGGGGTTTCCGCCGGGTGCAGGGTTCCGGCAGAGTTCGATTCCTTGATTGCGAAGTTGATCGCCACGGGGGAAACCCGCGAGGAGGCCCGCGCGCGGCTCGTCTGTGCGCTCACGGATTTTGAACTGGTCGTCTCTGGAGGAGCAACCAACAAAGGCTATCTGATCGACATCCTCGAGACTCCCGAGTACCGCCGCGGTGACTTCGACACGGAGTGGCTGGACCGCACACCCGAGCTTCGAGCGGGGTTCGACGACTACGTGGTCGAGGCACTGGTTGCGGCTGCGATTCTCTCCTACCAGCGATCTCGCGGTGTGGCCAGGCAGAAATTCTATGCGGACCCGGCCACGCTGTCTCCAACATCGATTCCGACTTCGACGGGCCAGCGGGTCGACCTCACGGCCGGCGCCGAAAGTTATCGACTCGAAGTCTTCGCGGTGGGTGCCTGGCGGTATCGGGTTCACCTCGACGGTCGCGTCGCGGTTGCGACGCTGAGCGACGAGCGCAGCAACTCAGCCATCCTCGAGCTGGGGGGCCGCAGCCTGCGCGTTCTGCACGACGTGTCGGAACGCGGGCTGCGAATCGAAATCGAGGCGCACCCGTATCGTTTTGCCAGCGAACTCGCCGGCCAGATCCGCTCGGGCACTCCAGCCGTGGTAATCGGTTTGCAGGTCGCGCCGGGCGATCGGGTGGAGGTGGGCCAATCCCTCGGCCTGCTCGAAGCGATGAAGAGCGAGATCGACTTTCGGGCTTCAGTGAGTGGCGTCATCAAGGAAGTCTGCGTTCGCACGGGCCAGCAGGTGAGTTCTGGTGAGCTGCTTTTGATCATCGAGGCCGAGGCGCGAGGCGCCTTCGACGTATCTTATCGGCAACGGCTGACTCTCCCCTCCGATACCGATCCCCTGGATCTCTTTTTCTCGAAGGGGAAAGGCGATGAGGGCGAGTTTCCGGATTTGAAAGCAGTCGAACGTGCGGACGCGTCCGCTCGACGCGCTGCGATCGATGCGTCGCGTGATGAGATCCGTCGCGTCCTGATGGGCTATGACGTCAACCCGGCACGCGGCGAGCGTCTCGTCGCGTTGCTCGCAGGCCCGATTCCCGAAGGCCTTTCTGCTGCGCTTCGCGGTGAGCTCGCCGAGATTCGACACGAGTTGACGATCTTCGCGGATATCGAGCAGCTCTTCGTTCGGGCTCCACATGCATCTGTGTCTGGTGACGTCGGGCCCTCGAATCACGCGCGCCTGCGAGCCTACATGCGCAGAATGGCCACCGAGGGCTCCGGGATGCCCGAAGCCTTCCTGGTGATCCTGCGTCGCGCACTGACTCACTACGGAATCGAAAACCTCAGAGCGTCCGGTGGCCTCGATCGGGCAGTCTTGCGGATGCTGGCCAGTCAACTCTCCCCCGATTTGCGGCGGCGGCTGGTGCTCGAGATCTTGAAACGGGTTCACGCTCTCGCGAAATCAGGAGTCCATCTCGGAGACGACGAGCAGCTCGAGAACTCCCTGTCTTGCATTTCGGGTATGCGTGGACTGCTGCCCGACGCGTTGGCGGATCGCGCGATCGAAGCCAGCTATACGATCTTCGAGCGTCCAGAGCTGGAGCGCCAAGCAGAGCAGACCACCCAGGAAGTGGAAACATGGCTTGCTGGAGCGGAGTCCGTGCCCAGCCAACCCCCGAGAGCGGTGTTGGTGCACCTCGCGAACGCACCCTACAACGTTTTCGATCGCGTCGGTCGTTGGCTCTTGGATTCAAATCCGCTGCGTCGTTCCGTCTCTGTCGCGGCCCATATCTGTCGCTTCTACGCGTCCAACAATCCGCCGATCCATACTTCCACGATCATCGGGTTGACTCACGTCGAGCGACTCGACCTGCAGGATGGCAGAACGCTGCTCGGTGGCATTGCGCCGCCCGATCAGATCCTTCAGGCGCTGGAACAGCTTTCTCGAGCTTCCGACGAAGTGGTTGCCGACGAGCGAATCCACGCGATCGAATTGCTGGTTCCTGTCGACAATGGCGATGATCTCGAGGGCCTTCGCAACGCGCTCGCGCCGGCTCTCTCGGGGCACCTGAAGGCAGACCGCCTCACTCTGACCCGGCTCGCCGACTCTGAGCGATCCGAGCATCTCAGTTTTGTGCAGACCGCGCAGGGTTGGGAGGAAATGAAGGGACTCTACGGTCTTCACCCCGAGACGGCTGACCGAATCGACCTCCACCGGTTGAGAGCCTTTGATTGTGAGCGTCTGGATTCTCCGGACGACATCTATTGTTTTCATCTGCGGTCGCGAGAGATCCCTGGTGACGAGCGAATGTTCGTGCTCGCTGACTTCCGAGGCCGCTCTCCCGAACACGGCCACGAGGCGACATTGCATCTGGCGTCGTTCGAGCGCGTCTTCTTCGACGCCACCCGAACCCTGCGGAACCATCTCGGGCTGCGGGACCCGAGCCGAAGGCTGCAGTGGAATCGCATCGCGATCTTCACTTCCCCCGCAATTTTTCTCGACGATCAGGTTGCGGCGCGCCTGGCGCGGCGCCTCGCGCCAGCCACGCGGCACCTCGGCCTCGAGAAGGTGATCGCGCGGTTGAACGTGCTCGATCGCGACCGCCCCGAGAAGACCGCGAGTCCGCTGGAGGTCGTCATCGCGGATCCGACCGGGAGCAACATGGAGCTCTCGTGGAGGCAGCCGCACTTCGATCCGTTGGAGCCCGCCAGGGATTACGAGCGAAAGGTGGTGGAGGCCCGCCGCCGCCGACTCATCTATCCCTACGAGATCATTCGTATGTTGACGGGTGGGTCGTCAAAAAACGGTGTTGCGAGCCAGGAGGGCGTATCGGACCTGCCTCCCGGAAAATTCGAGGAGTTCGACCTCGAGGTGGATTCAGCGATGCCCACGGCGGTGAGCGTCGCGGGTCGCCCCTACGGAATGAATCTGAGTTCCGTGGTTCTTGGCGTGATCGATACGCCGACAGAAAAAGTCTCGGAAGGCATGAAGCGCGTGCTCGTGTTGTCGGATCCCACGATCGGGATGGGGGCTCTGGCAGCACCCGAGTGCGACCGGATCGTCGCGGCGATCGATCTGGCGGAGAAATTGAAGCTGCCACTCGAATGGTTGCCTGTTTCGAGCGGCGCTCGGATCGCCATGGACAGCGGTACCGAGAATCTCGACGCGACGGCGAGGGTCGTGCGACGGATCATCACCTTCACCCAGTCGGGCGGCGTCATTCACATCATCGTCCAGGGCGTGAACGTGGGCGCGCAGAGCTATTTCAATGCGCTGGCGACGATGCTCCAACACACCCGCGGTGTCCTGATCATGACCGCATCGGCCTCGATGCTGCTCACGGGGCGGGCTGCGCTGGACGCGGCGGGAGCGGTTTCGGCGGAAGACGACAACGCCATCGGCGGCTTCGAACGGATCATGGGGCCCAATGGCGAGGCCCAGTTCTACGCGCGCAATCTCGCCGACGCCTACCGGATCCTCTACGACCACTACCGATTTACGTTTGTTCCGCCGGGCGAAAGCGCGCCACGACCCTTCGCGACGAGCGATTCCGACACGCGTTCGATCACGCTGTTTCCGTGTGAACCCGAAGAAGGCCACGACTTCCGCACGTTGGGCGAGATCTTCGATCGAGACACCAACTTGGACCGCAAACGGCCATTTTCGATGCGCGCGCTGATGCGTGGAGTGATCGACCAGGACGGCGGTCATCTGGAGCGCTGGCGGGCCTGGCAGGGCGCCGAAACCGCGATCGTCTGGGATGCGCATCTGGGCGGCATCCCCGTCGGTCTGATCGGCATCGAGAGCCGCAGCCTCCCGCGCGAGGGTTACAGCCCGACGGATGGCCCTTCGGTGTGGATGGGCGGCACCCTCTTTCCGCTTTCGTCGAAGAAGATCGCGCGCGCTCTCAACTCGGCCAGTGGGAACCGACCGGTGGTGCTGCTCGCGAATCTGTCGGGATTCGACGGATCACCCGAGTCGATGCGCAAATTGCAACTCGAGTACGGCGCGGAAATCGCGCGAGCGGTGGTCAATTTCGATGGGACGATCGTCTTCCTCGTCGTGTCGCGTTACCACGGCGGCGCTTACGTGGTCTTCTCGGGCAGCCTGAACGGGAAGTTGCGCGCGGCGGCACTCACCGGTTCTTTTGCATCAGTGATCGGCGGAGGGCCCGCGGCCGCGGTTGTTTTCACACGAGAGGTGCGTGCGCGCGCGGCGAGGGACCCGCGAATCGTGAAACTCCGACTCGAGGCCGCCTCGAGCGGACGCGACAGACTGGAGAGCGCGTGGAAGGATGTCCTGCTCGAGAAACAGGCCGAACTCGCGGCGGAGTTCGATTCGATTCACAGCGTGGAGCGCGCCCTCGAGGTCGGCTCTCTCGAAGCGATCGTCGAGCCCGAAGACATGCGCGGTTACCTGATTGGTGAGCTGCGCCGAGCGGTCGAGCGATGAGTTCGAGAACGACCGCCGCCGACCCGCGAAGCTTGCCCAGCTCGGGACGCGAGGAGAAGAAGGCCGAGGTTCGACGCCGCATTCTCGAGGCCTCGAAGGAAATCTTCTTCCGGGATGGATTCATGGACGCGAACCTCGACGAGATCGCCGAGCTCGCGGGCGTCGCCAAGGGAACGCTCTACCGCTACTTCGACAACAAGGCGCAGATCTACCTGGCGGTTCTCTCGCGCAAAGCCCGGCGCTTCGAAAACAAATTGCGGGACGCCCTCGACCCGCAGGCCACGCCGACCGAGGCACTCGTTCGGGTGAGTCGGTTCTACTTTCAGCATTACGTCGAGAACCCGGACTATTTTCAGATCTTCTGGGCGATCGAGAACCAGGCTGTGATCGGCGAGCTGCCGCCCGAGGTCGTGGGCGAGGTGACTCGACTCTGGGAGGAGAGCCTCGGGGTCCTGGCCGGGATCGTCGAACGGGGTATCGAGGAGGGCGTGTTCGCCCCGTGTGACGCCTGGGAGGTGGCCAGCATCCTCTGGACGCTCGCCAATGCGATCATTCGAACCGAGCGCTCCCCCGCGCATCGAAGCCTGCGGCGCAGCGCACTCGATACGTTCTTCGACGACGCCATCGCGCTGGTGCTGCGCGGGCTCACCCTGCCCGCGGTTTGCGAGTCCAACAAGACGAACGCCCCGCGCTTGTGAGCACGGGGCGTCGAGTCGATCCGAGAAGTAGAAATTAGCCTGCGGAGCGTAGGGCGCGGCCTTGACGGGCCGCGCGACGCCGCGAGCGAATCCGCAGGATTCGCCAGCTAGCGCTTTCGGTTGCTCCTTCTTCCGACCACATAGAGCCCGCCGAGCCCCGTGCTGAGCAGAAAGAGCGTACCCGGCTCGGGCACGACCGCGAAGCCACTGTTGAAAGTGGTTGTCCC
>SDBV01010345.1_pt1 | contig 12237 bp, 10 predicted proteins | sample 2277081 | NCBI WGS metagenome assembly SDBV01 (sample SAMN10402039, study PRJNA504765) | marine sediment metagenome | isolation source: marine sediment core GS10_PC15, 223 cmbsf | place: Arctic Ocean: Southern Knipovich Ridge | collected 2010 | reverse complement strand
TATCGAGAATTATGATGGATTCAAAAAGATTAGAATTGTCGGTAAAGGAAAAAAAGAACGGTTTATATTTATCTCAACTGAATTATATTGTGAGATTAAAAAAGTATTTAACAAGGATTGTGACTATTTATTTCATTCTAAAAACTGCAGGAAGTTAACCAGGCAAATTTTATATAGACAAATCAACAATGCATTTTGTAAACATACTGGAAAGAAGGGACATCCTCATTGCTTGCGACATTTTTTTGCGACCTATAAGATCGGAAAAGAGAAAAAGGATGTAAAAGCTGTTTCCTTGTACCTGGGACATTCAACGACATCGATAACACTGAGCATGTATGTGAATACATCATTGAAACCGGAAGAGAGGTGATTATTAATTAATAAAATAGACGAGTTCTCTCTACATTTAATTGTTCCCTTCACAAACTACAATTAAGTTAGCATCTTAAACCTATCAAAAGTTGTTTAAAACATAACAAACATTATCATAGTTTAGCATTAAAAAGAACACTTGATATGATCTTTGTTGTCGAAGAAGAACCACCAACTTCTTCATAAAGTATACTTATTAAATCTATTTCCTTAACCGAAACAGTAATGACTTGTGTTTCCTTTAATGAGTGTTTCCTCATCAAACCTATATTAAAGTGTTAAGTACGTATCTATTCCGTTAACAGTTAAACTTATATCCACTATCCTACTTTCTACTTAAGAAATCATAATTGGGTATCATACTATTGCTAATAAAACAATTGAGTTATTACTACTATTATATTTTTATTAGAAGGTAGGTTTGTGGTATAAAAAATTATAACTTTATTCTGTGAGAATAAGTGTCAAAAAATGTTAAGTATCCTACATAATCTGTAAAGTCACCCCTTTTTTCACGGTTTTCATCTCAGGTCTGCAGCCGGTTTAATTATCGGCAGGTTATTCGTTTAGGTGTGTAATTTCGATTTAATATACCTGGCATTATTCAAGCATGGCGTTGATCTCTTTTTCTGTGCGCGCCAGTTCTTCGGCAGGGTCAGCGCCGCTCAAAAGAACACGCTGAAGCATATCTCTCATCAACTCGTTCATTTTGAGATACTCGGGATGGAACGGGAGGGAGCGGGCATTCTCCAGACTCTCCACGGGGACAAGATAATTGGGATTATTCTTGTGAAAAGCCTTTAACTCTAAAGATTTTATCGCGGATTTTCTCACAGGAATATAACCAATGGATTTATGTATTCTGATAGTATTTTCTTTATTCACGGACCAGAAAATAAAATCGTTTATTATCTTTCTTTTTTTTCTGTTCCTGGAGAAATTTACAAAGGCCGAGCCTCCAAGCACCGTGTAGCGTTTGCCGTTTATCGCCGGCATCGGACTTACCCTTAAAGTCCAGGGAAGGTTCTGTTCACCGTAGGAAATTGCCGCACTCGTAAACGGCCCCATGGCGAGATTCCCCGAAAGAAAAGCCTGCGCGCTTTCCCAGTCTGTCCAGTTTCGGGGCATGATTTTCTCAACAAAAACAAGGTCCTTCAGCATGGTAATTGTCGAAACCATCTCTTTTGATGTCAGTATGATCCGCTTCCCATCATCAGAAAACAGCTTTCCGCCGTTAGCCCAGAAAAACGGCATAATACCGTAAAATCCGTCGGTCCAGAACCTCATGGCATATTTATCGAGCTTACCATCCCCGTTGGTGTCCCGGGTAAGGATCTTACCGATTTTAATCATTTCATCCCAGTCCGCAGGAGGGTTCTCCGGATCGAGCCCCTCGTTTTTAAAGGCCTCTTCGTTGTAAAAGAACACCGTCGTGCTTATACAGAAGGGCACAGCGTATATATTCCCATCCCGCGAAACAAGCTCCCACATCCTCTCCAGAATGTCCTCCCTGTGCTTTTCCGGGATAGTGTTGTCTATCGGCTCAATGAGACCGTTAACGATATAAGGGTCGAGATATTCAACCTGCACCTGCGCGACATCCGGCAGCTGACGGGCTATCGCCGAAGTCAGCATCTTAACCTGCATATCCTCAAAAAGACCCTGGAACACCGGGTTTATTTTGACACCGGGGTTGGCTCTATTATACTCGTCAGCCATGTCCTCAATAATTTCTTTTATGTTAAAACCCAGACTGTGCCAGAATTCTATTTCTACATCCTTTTTAGCAAAAAGTGACGCCGCGGCAAGGAAAAAAAACAGTATAAAAATGATCTTTCTCATGCTGGTACCTTTCCGTATATGTGTCGTGAAAATCTTTAACGTTTAATCAGGCGCCCTTTTGCGGCGCCGGTTGATTCAAAGTTTTCTTGAATATATTTTTTTATTGAGCCGTTTCATCGCGACTAATTAGTTCTTGGTGATTAATCACCAAGAACTAATTATACTATAATATAAAGACATAAATTTTAAAAGAGTGAATTTTAAAATTGTATTATTAGGAGCTGGCAGGGATGTCATTCTTAGAACGATCGTACCTCGATTATGAAAATATTATTCGCAACCGATAATTTCCCACCGCCTTTTTCCGGCCATTCTAAAGCCGTGATCAACATGGCCTCGGCAATGAAAAACAGGGGGCATGAAATAACCATAATCGCTCCGTCACCTGAAGGTTTTAAAAATCATCACACTGATCTGTCTGAAGTGACTGATAACCTCGAGAAACCCGTTAATGTGAACATCAGGGTATCTTATCTAAGGAGCCTTCCGCTGTTTCACGGTGATAACGCTTTAAAATCTTTAGCTGTTGGTAAAAACTTCATCCAAAGGGAAATGATCAATTTTAAGCCCGATATCATTCATTTCAATGGCTGGGGACCATTATGCAAAACGGTCTACAAAGCAAAACCGATGGACAGCGTAAAAACAATTGCGACATGTCATGGTGTCCCGATGCATGTAACAAGCAAACTGTTTGGTGAAAATGTTGCGGCTCCCGGGCTTGAAAAAGTGATATGGAGAATGATGGTCAATTTCTACGGGAAAATGGATCTCGTTCTTTCCCCTTCAAACTTTGTGAATAAAAAACTGACTGCCGCCGGGTTGGAAGAAAAAAAAGGTATTGTGTTGTCGAACGGGATCGAAACACCGATATACAGCCATCTTGATGACGAAAAAAGGATGGCAATATTAAAAAAATACCGTTTCCCTGAAGATAAACTGCTGGTAACATATATCGGGAGACTGGATCCTGAAAAAAACATACATATGCTGACAAAAACCGTTGAATATTTTCAGTATGACAATAATCTTCTGTTTATAGCCGCCGGGGCAGGAAAATTGAAAAAAAAACTGGAATCTTTTGCTGCTATAAACAGAAAAAATTTCCTGCTGCACGACTGGCTCAACAGCGAGGAAATGGTGGACATACTCGGTGTCAGTGACATTTTTTTCAACCCTTCCCCCTCTGAAAGCCAGTCAATAACCACAATTGAAGCAATGGCGTCATATTTGCCGGTCGTGGCAACCAATGAAGGTGCGCTTGCGGACCTGGTGGAAGAAAACGTTAACGGGTTTTTGTTTAAAAATAATGACCTTGGCTCATGCACCCGGAAACTGAAAATTCTTTTAAAAGACCCCGAACTTATTATAAAATTTGGGATGAGATCCAGAGAAAAATCGTTGCTCCACAACAGGAATACTGTAATGGACAGGCTTGAAAATATATATCACCTGCAAACCTCAAGGTCAGGGCTTGAATCATGAAAATGATTGGGACAATAAAAAAATGTTTTTTTTCGATCGCAATTCTTATCCCGGCTTTAGGGTTCTTCAGTAATTGCAGCCCGGCAAGCACCCCAAAAGACAATGTAAACGTCCTTATCACAAAGGACGGCCTTAAAAACGTCGAGATCGCGCTGGAGCTTTACAGGCGAGAGTTCGGTGAATATCCCGAAACCCTTGAGGAATTGTTGATAAAGAAAGGAATCACCAAAAAAAACATAATAGAGGATGCGTGGGGGCGCAAATATTATTATTTAAAAATCAATGACAGCTACACCCTGTTCTCGGTTGGAAAAGATAAAAAAGCGCACACTCAGGACGACATTCACCCTCCGGATAAACCGAACGGCACCTGACATTGACAATCCCCGATCTCTGATAAAAGAGAAATTAGTTCTTGGTGACAACTTCGGCTTGCCGACTAAGTCGGGCAAGCCCGGCAAGGTCGGGTTCCCAGAAGCTGCCGGGTCTCCCGGGATGGCACCAAGAACTAATTAGGGTTTCACCCCCCCGCGATAGGGGGAAACAGACATATAACATCACCGTCCTTCAATCCGGTGGAAAGTTTTAAAGGAAGCTGCTCCCATCCCTTTCCGTTGAGAATAGCCATGATGTGCGGGTCCGGGAGTGAAAGGGCATAGCGTTCTTTCAGCCAGTCGACTACATTTTGAAGTTTGCTTCCCCCGGGAAAGCTTACCTCTTCCTTGCCGCGCCCGGTCCTGTTTTTAACCGTAACCAGATATTTTATAACGATTTTGACGTCACTCATAGTATCTTCTTCCCTGTTCATACCTGACACACTCCAATACTGTCTGCCCGCCCTCATCAACCGATCCATTTAGATGAGATCGGATAAACCCAACCCGGCAAGAGTCTGCTCTGAGGGTACACCATCTTTGTCCCAGCCGCGCTCATCGTAGTATTCATCGAGCATTTCCGCGTACATCTCCTCTGTTAAAACACGCCCTTTGATCGGCCCGGACGGAACAGCTTCTTTAAAAACACGTTCAGGCATCATATCATCCTTACGCCTTATCCCTTCACGTGACAATATCAGTCTCTCAAGGGTGTAAATTCGGGAGCCGATAGCTAAAAGCAGGGGGGTAAAATCGTAACCCGTTACCGAGGTCATAACTTCCCCGTCCGGCTGGGCGGAGAAGTTCATGGACCCTCTGACAACCGTGCACAAGCCGAGGCTGTCCACATACGCCCTGTTGTCCTGAATGCTTTTTACAAGCGCTCCTTTACCTTTTAACGCAAATCTATCGTACTGACCGCTCTGCAGCTCGGCCCGTATGGTCCATCCCCCCACGTTGTGACACGCTCCTCTGTTCGATGTACCATAGGTGAGCGCATTGCCGTAAAAACCTCTCGGGTCATAGGCTGCGAACGGCATTCCTTTGACGGCGAGGATGTAGGGGCGCCACTCTGGGCGTTCGCGTGCCACCCCGGCCATTCCCTCCGCAAGCAGGTCCCCTATACACCGGCGTTCGGCTATCAGCCTTATAATATCTATCATGGCCTGCGCGTTCCCGAAACGGGCTTCTATTCCATCTGTGTCCTGTTCGGTTATGAGCCCGCGCTCGTACAGTTCCATGGTAAGAGCAACAGCGTTACCTGCCGACATAGTGTCAATACCCATTTCATCGCAGAGCTGATTACCCTTTACAACAGCACCAAAATCATCAATACCGCAGTTAGGACCCAAAAGGGCCACAGTTTCATATTCAGTCCTGGCCCGTGCTCCGGCAAACGGGCCGTTTTTCACCTCGCAAACTTTTCCGCACGCCACAGTACAATGAAAACACGCGTAATTCTTTTCAAGATACTCCTCATACATCGTGTCCGCGTTTACAGTATCTGATTTTTCAAAATAAGTCGTCTGGAAATTCCTGGTTGGCATGCACCCAAGCTCGTTGATAGGCTCTATATACTGCGCTGTACCGTATTTAGTGTGGTTGGCCCTGGAATCCCGCAGGTCCCTGACTGCTGCTTTCCTTATTTCATCTACCTTTTCTTTATCCGCAACGGGTATCGTGCCGCTCCCCTTTAGAACAATACCTTTTAATCTTTTTGAACCGAATACTGCGCCTCCTCCTCCCCTCCCGAAAGCTCTGGTGTCCACATTGATATAGGAGATACGGACAAGACGTTCGGCAGCAGGGCCTACGGACATTGCAGCTGCCTTCGGGTCCCCGATTGCCTCCTTCAGGGTGTTCATCGCAGCGTGCGAATTCTGGCCCAGCATAGAGCGGGCATCGCAAAAGCTGACATCACCGTCCCGTATCATCAGGTAGGTCCATTCCGAAGCCTTCCCTTCGATTATCATTCCGTCGAACCCGCACTGCTTCAGCCCCGGGCCGAAATCCCCTCCGCAGTTTGAGCAGAGATACATCCCGGTTTCAGGAGACCTGGTGCTCAGCTGAAACTTGGTTGTTGAAGGTAAATTCACACCGGTGAGGGGGCCTGTGATAAAAAATATCTTATTGGCCTCGTCAAAAGGTTTTACTTCCGGGCCGATTTCATCATAGTACATTTTTGCCGCAAGCCCCCTGCCCCCGAGCAGCTTTAATAAATGGTCTTCATTTACCGGTTCGGTCTTGTACTGTTTTGTCGATAGATCTACTCTAAGGATCTTCCCCACGTATCCGCCTTTGAAAATCACATCATCCTCCTCATACTTTTGAAATTAATTATCCGCCATTCGGCCGTAGCGCGGGTTCTCAATTACTTCGGGTTTCCCGTTTTTCTCAACTACAATGTGCTTGAACCCGCCCGATTCGATCGAGCCGTAATCATGTCCCGCATCGCCGGGATATACTGCCAGAGATATAAGCGGCACATTACCCGTGCAGATTGATCGATGCGCGTAGTACGCGGGAACATACACCGCCCTTCCCGGGTACATTTTCTCCAGACCGTGCTCGCCATTCTCTTTTTCCATAAGCATAAAGCCGCTGCCGTTGAGACAGTAGTAAACTTCCGCGGTGTCCCGCCGCGCGTGAAAATGGCCTTTTGTCATGAAATATTCATTACCGATCTTGCCCGGGTGGGTAATGCTCGTGCAGAACTGCAGCTCACCGTCCCTGCGAGGGATTGACTTTTCGTAGACTTCGTATAGAAGGACATCCCCCTTCTCCTCGAGATAAGCTGCCGCAGCATCGGAATCGGCAAACATATTTGTAAGTTTGCTGAGATATCTCTCAACATGGTTATCGGGGTCATCCATGATCCCGTCCGTTTGGGCCCACCCCACAGAAAAAGGTTTTACGATTGTGTTATTTTCGATTTCCAGGTTCATACAAACCTCCAGGCTTATTTGTCAAATAATACTAATTGAGCTTTTAAAGGCATTTTAAAAGATTTTTAACCGCGATCTTTGTGGCGCGCTCAACACTTTCCGCTGTATAACCTCCAATATGAGGGGTTGCAACCACACGGTCATGCATCACCAGGCTTAACACATCAGGCGGCTCCCTGTCGTAAACATCTGTTGCGAAACCCGAGACCCGGTTGTTATCCAGTGCCGTAATTACAGCGTGTTCATCTATCAGACCGGCCCGGGAAGTGTTGATAATATACACCCCCTTTTTCATTTTTGAGATCACCTGCTCAGTAATAACAGGTTTCTCCCCGGGAGAAGCCGGGACATGAAGGGAGATTACGTCCGCTTTTTCCAGGACCTCTTCAAATGAGCCCCAGCTGAATTCATCTGAAGGACAAAATGAACGATCCGGGCACAGATCGAAAGCCATTACGGACATGCCCAGCCCCAGAGCTCGGCCGGCAACGAGTTTTCCTATCCTGCCGCAGCCCAAAAGCCCGAGTGTGCGCCCGACGAGCTCTATCCCCTTTATTCGCTCCCATACTTTTTCCTTCATTTTTTGGTCATGAAACGCAACAGACCTCGTTAGAGAAAAGATCAACCCGAGAGTGAGCTCCGCAACCCCGTTCGCGTTCGCCCCTTCGGCTTTTAACACCTCGATGCCGAGTTTTTTTGCCGCTTCCAGGTCAATATTGTCCACACCGCTTCCGTTTCGAGAAATGACTCTCAGATCCCTGGCTGATTCCAATGATTTCGAGGAAATCATTTCCACACCGGCAAGATATCCGGCGCACCCCGGTAAAAGCCTGCATAGCTCCTCTTCTGAAGGCTGCTTACCGGGAGCCGCAAAGATCAGCCTGTGGCCGGAATCTTTGAGAAGATCAAGCGCGTGGTGGCCTTCTTTCGTTAATGACCTGGGGGTTATAAGCACATTGCTCAAAATCGGTCCTTTCTGACAGGGTCCTGAAACGTCCGGCCCTGTCCAAAGAATTGTCTTTAAGGCTGCAGCTTCCCGCGTCCGGTGCAGTCGCCTTCCGGATAATTTTTTTACCATCTGTCCTGCGACCAGATGTACTGATCGGGACGTTCCCTGATATGCCTTTCAAAAAAATTCATCACGCGATCGACACTGATGTCTAACCTTTCTTTATCTATATAAAAAGGCTCCTCAAAATTTAACACGATCCGATTTTTCCCGTCCCGGAAAGTGTATAACGGCAGAAAAGGTTTCCCGGTTTTCCGGCCCAGGATAAAAGGTCCGCCGAATATCCTTATTTCTTTCCCGAACATTTTACCTTTAACTTCCCCACCCAGCGCCTCCTGGTCAGCCACAATAAAGAGAACTTCGCCTTTATTCAACAGGTCCCTCATCCTGAAAAAAGCCCTGGCCGAGGCTTTGGCGCTGTATCTAGTCTCAAGCAGGACAACCTCTCTGGTCCCGCGCATCCAGTTCAGCGCATCGTTAAATTTTGAATTGACGACAAAAACCGGAGCGTAGATTTTCCTGTACATGGTCGAGATATAACCGGCTGCGTATTCCCAGTTGCCGAGATGGCCTGTAATTATCATAAACCCGCCGCCGGATTGCATCAGCTCATTTAGATATTCCTTTCCCTGACCGATAAAAACTTTTTTTAAGCCGGCACGTTCTTTTTTATAACGCGCCTGAAACATTTCTCCCGCGAATTTTAAAAGGTGAAGAGCATTTTTTTTAACGACCATGTCATGCCAGCTTTCATCTTTATCCTTAAATACTTGGGGAATAATTGCACCGGTCTTCAAACCCCATTTCCCCTTTTTCATTTTCCGGTAGATGAAAGGATGGGCCAGATAGGCGAGAAACATTACAACAGGGTCAGGGACAACTGAAAAAAGTACTGAAAATATTTTTACCAGCAGCATGATCGATCCCTTTTGATTAATAATATAATTCTAAATTTTTATATTGATGAAAAATTTATTGCATTGAAGGGAACCCGACGGCTGATGTTCTGTCCCGCATTGATTTCCTCATCTTTATGCGTTGTGAATTCGTTGAACAAAAGGCTGAAAATTTTCTGATTACGATTGGATCAGGTAATAGGCTGCTCTTCCGTTACAGGAGGTTCAGTGTTTTGTGCCCGACTCACGTCTTCCTCTGAATCCCTCTCCCCGAAAATATTAAAAACATAAAGCAGTATATTATTTTTTGAAGCGGGTCCGATCTTGATAAACATGATGTGGTGCTTTCTTACTTTATCATCACCTGTTTTTGATATATCCAGTATAACACCAAGAGCGATTATCTTTTTTGAACGCGTAAGGTTGAACTCGAGTTTCACTCTATCATTCTTTTTCAGCATTCTCCCGGCAAGCATGCAGCATCCTGCCGCTGACAGATCTATGATATTGCCGGTGTGGATCCGCTGGGAAATGACGGCCCGGTTATCCCCGGTTGTCAGTGAAAATACGATAGGCTTAAATTTCACCCGCAGTCTTGTCTTTACACGAATGTTTTTCCGCTTCTGCAATCTCTGTAAATTACTCGTATGTGACAAATAAAGAAGAGGATATTCCGCACTGGATATCTGATCCAACACCTTCGTTTCAAATAAATACCCGGCGTCATCACGTCTCCAAAAATAAACACTCAAACTCCTTGATTTCCAGTTTAAAGCCGAAATCTCCTTTTTACCGCTCGGCATTGTAACGACAAGGTTTTTCCGGGTAACTTCAACCACCCAGCTGACAAAGGTCCCGTAAATACTGTCCCTAATAACGATTTTCTGCTGCGGTTGAATCGTAGTTGTTTCTCTAACCCTTTTCTTATACTTCGGGAGATTAAACTCCGATTTTGTCCTCAGATCAAGAAGCTTACTCATCATCGATTGCTTATAATCCGGGGGCAGGTTTACATCTGAGTTGATTTTACTTATCGCCGGCTTCAAGCATTTGTCAAGCTGTTTTGTAGACCAGAAGATCGACTGGGGTTTTTCTAATTTATTCTGGATTGTTATCTGCCTTAAAAAGCCTATCTCTTTGAACCTGAATCCTTCTTTCCTACCTCTACTATAAAACTCATACCAGGAAAACCTGTTTTTTCCTCCGCTGAGCCTCCACAAGACTATTACAAGAAATATGATAATTATTAATAATATAATAGCAAACTGCAAATATGTCCTCCAGCGGTAAATAATTAGTTCTTGGAATTAAAAAAACACACTTTAATCTGATTTTCTGTTCGATTGCGGTGTATGAATAACAGCCCCTGTGGGATTACCGCACTTATTAAATATTCGGCAGATAATTAAAAATTGTTAAACCGAAATCTATACATCGTATATTTGACATTGTCTCCTTTCCTGACATAAACCGTTTTCATAAAACCAGATAAATATACTCTCTCTCATTAATTTCCGTCAATATCTGCTTCTGATTATAATAGTGTATTTTTATAATATTACCTTTATCATCATATTCATGTTCGATGCTTTTAGTTAACACGCCCTTTGCTTTGAAGCTTTTTTCCGATACCAGCAGGCCGTCCTCGTACTCATAGTTTATATAATTTTCAAGTTTGCCATTGGGGAGAAAAAAACTTTCCTTGATCTTGTTGAAAGCGCCGTCATATTCGACAACAGTGTATTTTTCAAGTTTCCCGGATGGATTATAAAAATCGATTCCCGAGTTTTTATTATTTTCGTATGAATAGGTATTGTAAGCAAGCATTGCCCCCTCCCCGTCATACAGGCTCCATTTTATCTTGTTGTTATCAGCATCATACTCATATTTCGAGACTGACTGAGCTTTGCCATTTTCATCATAACGTGATTCAGATTCCAGGAGATTTCTGTCGTTGTATTCGTACACCTTGGATGACTTATAATCCCCATCCGGATTTAAGTTCCCTTTTTTAACAATGTTGCCGTTTTGATATTTATAAACGTAACGCTCAATTATTTCATCCATGTTACTGTAAACCTCTTCTTTCAATATTTCCGTGCTGTTTTCTTTGTAAAAATAAACTGTATACTCATCCAGCATACCATCAGAATAATAGGAAATTTCTTTTGCTATTAACGCCACCTCCTTAACGACAGCCTCCTCAATTTTCTCTTTATCTCCCAATTCGTTTTCGGGGTCATTTATTCCTCCCTGTTCCGCTTCCGTCTGCCTAGGATTCTTAATTTCCTGCGTTTCTTCTTCTGTTTCAGAAACAGCAGGGACCTTTTGCTCTTCACCCTTTTTTGGAACGCTTGTGCACCCGGCCAATAGAATAAATATAAACAAGGCGATGCTTATCGATTTCATTTCTTTTCTCCCAATAAATTGATTAATAACAAAATTCCATCCTTATATTTTAAAGTCTATGTAAAAAGAACAAATAATCAATTTTTTTTCCGAACCTATATAATGTAGACAGACCGCCTTCTTGATTGGAAACGGCATACAGGACCTGATTCTCCAGCATTCTATTGAAGAATACTGCCTTGAAGGGATAACACAATAAACACTTTAACAGGGGGGATAGAAAGACAGGTGTATGTTGTTGTTTAGTTTCTGGTGCGGCCTCTCAAGCTTTGTTTGAACTAAAGCCTTAGCACTCCCTGACCCCAGAACCGAAAACTAAATAAAGAAGAATATTGTAACATCATAATCGGTTATAACAAAAATTCTTATAAAGAACGAAGCGCTTTATCCGCTTCTCTGCCAACAACTGCCGGGTAACCTGCATATTTCGCCCTCAACAGCTCTTCGGAACCTGCCTTGCTTTTTGCATTTTTAATGGCTCTTATTGTAGCAATTACAACACGGTTGTCACGAGGCGTGATACCGGCTAATTGTCTGCTATTTTGAAAGGCCAGAAAGCGGGTCAATGCTTGAACCGCTTCTTTATCAGGCATAGCGCTCAGAGCTTCCAATGCGTATATTGTTTCGCTCAAGTCATAGTCCAGGTACAATACCTTCTCAATCAAGGGAACCGCCACAATGTAAGCTGTTTCATAGGTGATAAACATCTCGAGGGCAAGAAGACGTAATTCTCTGAGCAAAGCAATGTCTTTGATATAAGATGTTTTATAATACAGCCCCTGGTTTATTGCTTCACTGGCAACTGAGGCCTTGTTCTCAACAGGGGCGCTGGACATGGATTCGGCTTTAAGCGCGGCTAATTTCAATTGAATTGATGATTCGTTTTCAACTACATCCAATAG
>SDBV01010344.1_pt1 | contig 12237 bp, 16 predicted proteins | sample 2277081 | NCBI WGS metagenome assembly SDBV01 (sample SAMN10402039, study PRJNA504765) | marine sediment metagenome | isolation source: marine sediment core GS10_PC15, 223 cmbsf | place: Arctic Ocean: Southern Knipovich Ridge | collected 2010 | reverse complement strand
CGTATCCTCAACTCGGAAGGTACGTGCCGTTTCACCGTGCGTCAAGCGACTCAAGGTAAGCGCCAAAGCGTCACGAGATACGAGCGTCCGTAAGCCGCTTCGCGTGCAGCTAGTTGCGAGCGACAGCGCGACGGCAACCGTGCGATTGGTGTTACGCAGCCGAGACAGAGGCGCCTTGAAGCTTTCACGAAAACTGTCAAAAAATCTCTACCAATCAAAGATCCGTCTTCGCCCAAACGGACGTGAAACAAAGTCGATAACAATTCCTAAGATAAAAGCAAGACTGATCTCACGAGCGATGAGAAAACGCGATGTATCCAAGGTGAGGGTGAAGTTGGTTATACGGCTAAAGGGAGCTGATGGTCAGCGCGTGCGTAGGGCTGTGACAGTCCGGCTGACTCGGTAACAGCTTTCGATACAGCGCCCTTGACCATCTAAGGCCGCCCTGGATAAATATGGCACCATCTGAATGTGTGGTCTGGCCCATCAAATTCTTAGCTAACTCTCATTATCGAGCACGAGTGGAAAGTTATAGTGAATTAGATGAAGGTCTTTCTACTATCGATCGCCGGTACAGCGCTACTAGTAGTTGTTTCACTGGGTATACCGGAACGCAATAACGGAGAAAGCGCAAGTGGAAAGTCGAAGCTAGCCGCCACATCAGAACACTCTTCTACAACGACAAAAAAACTGTCTCGACCCAAAAGTCGCTACACAGTTGTAGATACAGGTCAAAACATATGTTACGACGGCCACAGGCCGATCAAGTGCCCAGAAAAGGGTGGAGTCTACGACGGTCAGGACGCGCAGTACTCAGGAACAGGATTCTCATACAAGGCGATTGACGGCGGTATCGTCAAGGATCGAAATACTGGCCTCATGTGGCAACGGAAGCACAACTCAAAAAGGTTGTCTTACTACGGAGCTAAGCGTGCGTGTGAGAGTCTGACCTTGGGCGCGTACTCTGACTGGCGGCTTCCCAGTGTCAAAGAGGTGTATTCGATTGTGGATTTCAGAGGATCGGTTGGATCGCGGTTCTATATCAACTCAGACTATTTCAAGATGGAGTACCCAACCGACCTCGACCTTGGGCGTGAACCGACTCACCGGGTGGAGATGATGGGCCAAACATGGACGAGCACCATCTATACCGGCAACCTATGGGATAGAAACCAAGAGGCGGCCTTCTTTTTTAACTTCTTCGATGGCCGGATAAAAAGTGCTGGAACACGTGGCAGGATTGAGCTTTTCTATCGATGTGTACGTGGCAAGGAGTACGGCATCAACAGTTTTAATGACAGGGGCGACGGTACGGTTAAAGACACCGCAACCGGCCTGATTTGGCAGAAGGCAGATGACGGGAGAGGCAGGGATTGGCAGTCGGCTTTGAGCTATTGCGAGAATTCGGTACTTGCTGGATTCACCGATTGGCGCCTACCGAACGTCAAGGAGCTGCAGAGTATCGTCGATTACACGAGAAACGATCCAGCCATCGATACCAGTATTTTCACCCAGAAAGACAGGGAGGCGTGGTTCTGGTCAAGCACCACCCACGGTGACCACGTACGTCAAGCGACGTACGTCTGTTTCGGTAAATGTGACTCTGTTGACGGAGTTGATACACACGGTGCCGGAGCGCAGAGAAGCGACCCGAAATCCGGCGACCCCGACGATTGGCCGCCGATGGGTGGCCAGAGGGACGATGTAAGGATCTATAACTGCGCGCGCTGCGTTCGAGGAAATTAATGTTTCACGGATAGGGCTAATTGTCGCCACGCATTAAATTGCAGACGGCAAATCGTAGCCTTGCCTACATAGATTGACTCTCAGGCAGGCAAGGCTAAACCGATATATGTCTGACCACAGCAAACAAATACTCGCCTGGTAACTCGTATAAAGGGTTACCAGACACACTCAGACTTATCTCACCTGAGAGCCTCGCTCGTGATAGAGCGGGGATATTTAGCTGGCAGCGGTTAGATTGATTCTACGTTGACGGCCTTTGGGCCTTTATCGCCCTGTTCCTCTTCGTATGAGACCTTAGCCCCATCTTCGAGTGAACGAGGGCCGTCACCGAGAATTCCTGTGTAGTGGACGAAAAGATCCCGACTCTCATCATCTGGTGTGATGAAGCCGAATCCCTTATCGTCGTTGAACCACTTCACGGTTCCGGTTGGCATGTGTTCCCTTCCTCTAACTGCTGCGTGCCAGGAGATGGTTTCCATCAACGACCTGCCAGCATTACTTAACTACAACGTCGGACCCGAAGGCCCGAACTAACGCGCGTAGAGTATCAGGTTTGACGGCACATTCAGCAAATCTTTGATCTGCGACCTTAATGGATGGCTTGCGAAGGTAGCTTTCGTAGAGCTCAGACCGTAAGGATTTCGGCCTCCAACAGAGATGACTATGGCCGTACAAAACGATCAGCGCAGATAGTTATTTGGAACTGTTCCCTTGGGAATGAATGGCTGCAGCTAATGTCTGCGGCTCATGCGGAAACTGAAGCGAATTGGCCATAAGGGTGCGGACCTGATAGAGCCTGGGAATACGACTGCAAGCTTTGACGCTGCGCTTAAACACGGTGTCGACATGATTGAGTTCGACGTGCTCCAGGAACGGCACGGGGATAGGCTTTTTCTTGCCCACGACTACAAAGATGCGGCCAGAACCGACGTTCTTGAGCTGGAGGAGGGTCTCCGCCATCTTGCATCTGAACCGTTTAGCCAGATAGAGCTGGACGTAGATCTGAAGTTACCGGGATACGAGATCAGGGTGCTGGAGATGCTTAACAGCTACGGGCTTACGGAGAATTCTTTGATCTCATCGCAGTATCCAGCCAGTCTGGCACGTATCCGATCCTCGATGCCAGATATAAAGCTCGGCTGGTCTGTGCCCAGGGCAAAGCGCGACTTCACCAAGTCACTTATCTACAAGTTGCCCGCTCTGTCTATCTTGGCGTTTATGAAGTTGGCGTTTCCCGACAGGGCTGCGAGGACTATCCGTGCTGGTCACTGCGATGCGATCATGGCAAACTGGCGCCTGGTCAACAGCAGACTGGTTGATGCGGTACACGGAGCTGGTGGAGAGGTCTATGTTTGGACGGTGGACGATGCTGCAACGATCGGCAAACTACGCGAGCTTGAAGTGGACGGCATCATTACCAACGACCCGCGGTTGTTCGAGGGAGTTATTTAAAGGCCCTGCGCCTCGATCGCCGATCCCGGTACGATGTCGTCACTTCCATCGGGCCAGCGTACCCAGGCTTTGTGACCACCATCGTAGTCGTCGCCTAAAAGAATCAAAGTTGCTGCTTCACCCATCGCTTTACATGGCTCATTTCCCTCAGCGTCTAGACCACGCCACAGGCGAATGAACGAATTTTCCTCCCACTCATCGCCGACGGTCGATGCCGCAGAGTGACCCGGTCTTACAACGGTAGATGGAGGCAGCTTCATCAGGCCTTCCATGATCGAGTTTTTCAAATCTTCATAGGTTGTGTGTTCAGGTGCCCGGACTCCACCGACAGAGTTTTTAAAAAGAGTGTCCCCGGTGAAAAGTTCCTGGCTGTTGACAATAAATGAGAGGCCGCCCGCTGTATGCCCAGGTGTACCGATCGCGTTTATCGTTAGCCCACCTGTCGTTACCTTTTCCCCTGCATCGATCGTGCCGGTTGCCTTTGGAACGTGATCTGATTCAAGCGGATGGGTCAGAACCTCGACGCTTGGGTGTTTTTCAATCACAGTTTCGAGTTCTGCCACGTGATCGAAGTGGTGGTGGGTTAAGAGCACATGAGTGAGCGTCATGTCTTGTTCGGCCACCGCATCAAGAAGTGGTTCGACCGGGCCGCCCGCATCGATGATCACGGCGTGTCCACCCGGCTCGTCGTAGACGAGGTAGGTGTTGGAAAGCCACTGATCGTGCATCGACTGTTCAACAAACACGCCGGGATAGTAAAGCAACCACGATCTCAAGGGACCGTTAGATGGCAAGATTTCGATCAGTACTTTTAGTAAGGCTCCGATTGTGTCAACATTGACCCATGGGTGAGAAGTTGATCGTCTATCTTGCGGGGGAGATCCACAGCGATTGGCGTGCGCAGATTGAGAAGGGAATTGAAGAAGCGGAACTTAACGTGGAGACCCTATCGCCGGTGACAGATCACAGTGCGAGCGACGACCGCGGTGTGGAGATACTCGGTGATGAGAAAGATCCTTTCTGGAAAGACCATCTGGGCGCAGGACTAAACGCGATTCGGACGCGAACGTCGATCGAGAAAGCGGATGTCGTTGTCGTACGTTTTGGCGAGAAGTACAAGCAGTGGAATGCAGCATTTGATGCGGGGTATGCAGCTGCTTTGGGCAAGTCGATCATCACGCTTCACGACAAGGAGCTGATACACGCGCTCAAGGAAGTCGACAGGGCAGCCGATGCTGTCACAGAGACCCCCGAACAGGTTGTCGAGATTTTGAGTTACGTGCTGTCAAAATCATGAGATAATTGTTGAGTAACGATGAGACACAGGCATCACTACACGGTTGAGGAGGCAAACGACTGCCGCCCATGGGTAGCAGAGAGGCTCGACCGTGTTCGCGAGGCGATGGAGGTACTCGAGCAAGACGAGGTTCGTGACATGATGGATGAGGGAGGCCAGTTGTCAGGAGGCAGCTATCCTGGCAGGGAGGCGGCTAAGGCGACCCTGATCGTTAGTGCGATCATTGCGGAGCTCCAAGATGCAGACGTAATCGTGCACGATGCTGAACGGGGACTGGTCGATTTTCCGTCGATCATGAACGGCAACGAGGTCTATCTGTGCTGGCAGGATGGCGAGGATAAGGTTTCGTGGTGGCACAGCCTTGATTCTGGGTTTACCGGGCGCCACCCGTTGTAAGAGGCTCGTGTTCACGAAAGGCACCGTTTGAATCGACTCTGTCCCGAACGGGTCAAATTCAGTAACGAAAAAAACTGGAGGGACAAAATGAAAGCACGTTGGAACGACATGATCTTGGCAGAGAGCGATAAGGCGATCGAGGTTGAAGGTAATTACTACTTTCCGCCAGAGAGTGTGAAGAGCGAGTATTTGGCGACGTCTGAGAAACAGACACACTGTCCGTGGAAGGGTGAGGCCAGTTACTACACGATCGAGATCAACGGAGACAGGAACGAGGATGCCGCCTGGTACTACCCCGAGCCAAAACGCGCTGCCTCGAAGATAAAAAACTACGTTGCCTTCTGGAGGGGGGTGGAGGTGGTCGATTCTTGAATACTTGGCTTCCACTATCAGGTAGAGATTTGTAGCCGGTCAGCTACTGCTACGTCTACGGGTAAGATTCCCAAGAGAACTCGAATAAGAGCTATTCACGCCTTCAGAGGGAGCTTGAAATAATGGGAATTTTTAAGAAGAAGGAGCCAAAGAGCCTTGCCGGCACCGTGGTTGCGATAACCGGTGGTGCTCGCGGGATCGGCCGTATCACAACGGAGGCACTGGTTCGTGAGGGTGCACGTGTTGGGATCGGCGATATCGATCTCGATGCAGCCACTAAGACGGCCGAGGAGGTAGGGAGCAACGTATCTGCGTACAGGGTTGACGTAACCGACAGGGGCTCGTTTACCGAGTTCTACGATCAGGTCGAAAAGGATCTTGGCCTGGTCGACGTGCTTTTCAACAACGCCGGCATCATGGTAATCGGCAAATTCGCAGAGGAAGAGGACCGTATTACCGAACGCGAGATAGATATCAACGTGAACGGTGTGATGATAGGAACGAAGATCGCCCTATCGCGCATGCAGAGTCGAGGTAAAGGGCATATAGTCAATATGGCTTCTGCGGCCGGGAGGGTAGGTCTTGCCGGTGAAGCGAGTTACTGCGCGAGCAAGTTTGCTGTTGTCGGCTTGAGTGAGGCACTGAGGGTTGAGTTGAAAGACACCCCAGTTGACATAAGCGTCGTAATGCCGAGCCTGGCAAACACGGACCTTGCCTCCGGAATGAGCGCAGGGCGTTTTATAGACCTGATTGAGCCAGTCGATATCGCTGATGCGATAGTCGATGTACTCAAGTACCCAAAGTTCGATGTCTACGTTCCAAAAAGGATAGGCCCGATCACAAAGATCACGTCGATCATGCCACGAAGTGTTCAGGACGCAGTCGGTGGCATATTCCAGACGGACAAGATCGCGACCCAGTTCGATTCAGGAAATCGTGCAGAATATGTGAACCGGTACTCTGCTGAGGGCTCAAAACAGGGTGACCCCAAGTAGCTCACCCAAGATCGAGCTTCTTTGGTGGGAAGGCTGTCCCTCGTGGGAGCGTGCATTGGAGAACCTACGTGAGACGGTGCGAGAGTTGGGGCTGGATCCATCCGAGATCTTGGTGCGTGAGGTCGATGGGGAGGAGGCGGCACGTACTGAAGAGTTCTACGGCTCGCCGACGATAAAAGTGAATGGCAAAGATATTCAGCCACCCAGGCCTAAGGAGCACGTGGGGCTTGCCTGTCGCATATATCACCTTCGGGACGGGCGGGTATCACCCACCCCGGACCCGGAAGACGTAAAAGATGTACTGGTTGAAGCGATTGGAGAGAGGGGCGAGAACGATGGAGAGTAGTGGAAACGGCTTCAAGATCGGTGAGCGGGCGCCGGAGTTCGAGTTACCAGATACTGAAGGGACGACACATGTACTCGCAGGGGTAGAGGCACCGGCGACAGCTGTCGTCTTTACGTGCAATCACTGTCCCTACGCGATCGCATGGCACGACCGGATCGCATCAGTTGTAGAAGACTACTCTGGAAACGGAGTGCGCTTCTACGCAATCAACTGCAACGACGCTGAACGCTACCCGAACGACTCATTCGAGGAGATGCAGAAGCGAGCTCGAGCCGACAACTGGCCGTTGCCCTATCTGCACGACGAAACTCAGGAAGTGGCCCGTGCCTGGGGAGCCAAGACGACTCCCGATGTATATGTGCTCGACTCAGAACTGAATCTTGCATATCGGGGTGCTCCGGACAGCGACTATGAGAGGCCGGATGAGAATGCTAAGTGGTTGCGGGATGCGTTGGATGCGGTATTGGCTGGCGAAGAGTTGGGGCTAGCCGAGACAGAGCCGGTTGGTTGTAGTATCAAATGGAAGCTGCAATAGTTGGCTTGACATTCTTTAGGACCAAGGAATCGGCGAACGGGTCCTGACGCTGCAGGAGGCCTTTCGAGTCCTAAAAGGCGGACTCGAAAAACCCCCTTTGCAGCGCCACCCGTTCGAGAAGCCGCACTTGATCCCCTATGAGCCGTAACCCGCCCGAGGAATCTCTCTTTACATCGCTTGAGCTGTCACTTGCCGTGGCACATGTCGCCATTCGAACAGAAGTTGGATGGAGGGGTTTGTGACATATTGAACATGAAAGTTGGGTTTCAGTGAAAAGGAGGTTTGGGCGATTTCCCTAATACAAGGGCATGTGAAAGATAGAAATGTGAGTTAGGTCACATAACTTAAGGTAACGACTTGCGTCATCTTGCGTTCTCGCTAGGGTGCTGCAAGTTCTTAAGCCGAGTTCCTGCCAGATGCAGGGACCGGGGGAACCGTAAGTTGGGGCGAATCCTTATCAGTTTTTAAGGAGACGCAGGCTCTTTCAGCGTCAGCCCGTCAGCTAACCCCGGAGGCCGACGAAAGAGAGAACATTGATTTCGGCAAGCAAAAAGCCAAATAAGGCCATACTGCAATATCTAGCTACGGCAGTGGCCAGCGCATTACTTCTTCCCTCAGCAGCTTTTGCAGCAAGCGGTGGAATAGATGCCGAAGAAATAAAGCCGCCTCCACCTCCGCCCCAGGAGACAGGAGTAATCGCTCCAGGCTCTGGAGGAGTAATTCCTAATACCGGATCAGCGGTCAAGCCAAGCGCGAAAATCGTCAACGGCAGGATCGTGCTGCCGGTTGGTGCCCCCCAATACGCTGTCGATTTCGCTAACGCAGCGTCGGCAATAGCGGCGGAAAAGCCCGGCTACCGTCTCGGCGGTGGTCACAAGCCGGAACAGCTGGAAGATTTCCTAAGGTTTGGAAAAGTAAACTCTGTATACGATTGCTCGGGATTTGCTGGAGCCCCTCTTGTTGCCGCCAACCTGCACAAACAGGTGCTTCCGTCAGGAGGCTACATGAGGTGGGGCAAGGCGTATGGAAAACAAGATGCATCGACGGCCTGGATCCATGTATACACGCACCCTGGACATATGATGGCTCAGATAGGGTCAACCAAGAAGGGCGTATTTATCGACACCAGCAACCGTGCCTATGGGCTAAGTGGCAAGGGGCCGATCATCACCGAGCGAAAGAGGAAGCGTCTCAGCGGTTTTAGGCATCGTGTGCCAAGCAAGCGGGTTCTGGCTCGTGCAGCACGCATAGCCAAGCGTGCAGCCAGCGGTAGCTAGTAGTTAGCCAGTTAATAAGGCTGTATCTCGTCTGGCGTGAATGACACGAACGCGTTTGCGTTCACCGCAAGATGATCCTTGGCGTCAAGTAGACAGCATGTTCGTCGCTGTCTTCTTGAAGAGCTCCAGCGCGTTCTTGAGCTCTTCTGTATCGCCGCTCTGGATTAGCTCCAATGCCAGGCCGTCGAAGACCGCAACGAAGAACGTGATCACCGACATCCGGTCTTTGTCTGAAAGGTTTATCTCTTCCTGGGCCTTGATTCGATCGGAAAGCAGTGATCGATACCGGCCTCGGGCATGTCGCATGATCTCTCTCAATGGCTTATGTCCAATCGAGTGAGCCGAGAGGTCGAAGTAGACCCTCTGCAGGTCGGCGGCTCCATGAAAGAACTCCCACATGTCCTCGACGACATCTTCGACCAGTATGTCAACTCCCTCTTCACGTGAGAGCGATTTCTCGAGTACATCTAGGACTCGCTCGCTCAGCTGCTCGGCGACGGCCTCGACAAGACCGTCCTTGGAGTCGAAGTAGTACTGGATAAGCGCCTTGTTTGCGCCGGCGCGCTGTGCCACCTTCTGAGTCGTCAGCTCGGCGTAACCTTCACTGACAAGCAGGTCATGTGCAGCCTGGAGGATGCGCTCCTCGGCACCGGTGGAGGGGCGTCCAGGACGCCTGGATTTCGAGGCAACTTGGCTCAAGCTGCTTTCGTGCTCTCCTCATTTTGCTGGTCGCCCATCTCAACACCGATCGCGGACAGCTTCTTCTTCAGGGAGTTTGCCGAATAGGCGAACACTTCACTTGAGTGAACTCCCGAGACGGGGTCGGTGTAGTCATAGGGATCGTCTGCCCAAGGCGGAACCAGAGCCAAGGTGGCCACTGGAAGAGTCTTTTCTAGTGTTTCTGATATCACCATACGTGCCTTGGGATCCTCTTTGATCGCATCTGCAAGAAGTCGGATGCCAAAGCCTACATGGCGGGACTCGTCACGAGTCACTAACGTGAAGCCATGCCGGAACCCAGGAAACAAGTCCAACTGCTTGAGAGATTTCAAAATGAAATGAGCGCCAGTAAGCGCCAGTGTTCCCTCGACGATGAAGTGATAGATGACAACGCCTTCATATAGGGCATCCCGATCCGACGGATCTCTACGTAGCCGGTCGGCTGCATCGTGGAGCAGTCCGTCGAACAGTTCACCCCATTTTTCATTCATCAACGGACGGTGCATTTTCAGGTTCTCGCTTATGTCCTTGGCCGTGACCCCGTACACCTCCCGATAAAGACGGTCGAAGAACATTACGTGTTTTGCCTCATCGGAGATTTGAGTTGCCAGGAAGGCTCTGGCATCGTCGTTGGGTGCTGCTATCGCGAAGGGCAGCAGTTCGGTGGTCACGCGCTCTTCGCCAAATAAGTGGGGGCGGTGTCAACTATGTGGTCAACCCCTTTTAATACGTGCTCGATATCTTCCTTTTGTGAAAGATCTACTGCGCCTCCATTTTGCGACTTTTTCTGCGAATCGGACATAACAACCTCCAAAACCGATCTAACATACTTTAAGATAGTTATTAACCGAACGGGTAAATAATGCAAGACAACATTTGCACAACGTTCAGCGAGTGTTAGGTCCTTATATCCGCCACAGTCCCTATATTGTTGGTTAGAAGAAAAGGAGATGTAACAAGTGGTTTTTTTAGTAGCAGTGACGGCTGTTATGGCCGTAGCGCTTTTTGTGTTGGTCATAAGCACGGTACATCACCGCCGAGAGACCTCGAACGAGCTGAGATCGCTGCAAGAGCTGCAGCGAAAAGACGAGGCAATGCAGCTTTTAAACCAAAACGTGTTGGGCATGCGTCAAAGTGTCGAGGGCAAGGTCAAGGAGGTCAATGACCGCTTGGGCACTGCTGCTACAGCGTTTACACAGGTTCAGCGCGACCTGGGACGACTCGACAAGTTGGGAGACAGTGTCAAGGGGCTGCAGTCATTGCTTGGCTCACAGAAACTCCGCGGGAATCTCGGCGAGCAGGTCATGGTTGATCTACTCAAGGATTTCATACCGGCTGACTATCGCCAGACACAGGTCACATTGAGTTCTGGCGTAAGGGTCGATGCGATGGTCAAAACAAGTGGTGGCATGATCCCGATCGATTCGAAATTCCCGTTGGAGAACTACAAGAGGGCAGCCCAGGCCACTGATGAGGATGAGCGAAAGGCGGCACTGCACGAGCTTTACAAGAATGCGCGCAAACACGTCCGCGATATCGCTACAAAGTACATATGCCCTGGGGAAACAACCGATTTCGCGGTTATGTATGTGCCATCAGAGGCTGTATATACAGCCATACTCGAGGATCCGGAGATCGTGCAGGCGGCACGTAATCGTGTATTCGTGGTCTCGCCGTCCACCTTCTGCGCCCTGTTGAGCCTGGTGATGCTCAATTTGGAGGGCGAGCGGTTGGCCGACGAGGCTCGCAACGTAATGAGCGCGCTGCGCAGTATCCAGCAGCTTTCCGGAAAATTTGAAGATCAGCTGAGTGTTACCGCCGGCCACGTCCGCAAGGCCGGAAACGCGATCGGTTTGGCCGACCAGCAGTGGAACAAGCTCAAAGGCTCGATAGATACTGCGACTGAGCTGGAAATCCAGGTCGAATCGCATGTGGAGCCTGAATCATCCGGCGACAGTGATTCGCAGCAGCACATTCGCGTCGTCTGAAATTAGCTAAAGGCCCGTTACTTTGGTGGCATTCGAAGTGCGCCATCGAGGCGGATGGTCTCGCCGTTTAACATCTTGTTTCCGACGATGTGTGCAGCAAGGTCGGCAAACTCATCGGGACTCCCCAAGCGGCTGGGGAACGGGACCTGCTTACCGAGCTCCTCGCGCGCTTCTTCGGGTAGTGCTGCCAGCAAAGGCGTGTCGAAAGTACCGGGCGCAATCGTGTTTACACGAATGCCTCTGGATGCAAGGTCACGCGCAGCAGGTAGCGTGATGCCGACGATCCCACCCTTCGATGCTGAGTAGGCGAGCTGACCGATCTGGCCGTCATAGGCGGCGATAGACGCGGTATTGACGCAGACACCACGTTCTCCATCCACAGGCTCAAGTTCGTTCATTGCGGCTGCAGCAAAACGCAGCGCATTGAATGTGCCTACCAGGTTTACGCGCAGCACTGTCTCGAACGGAAGCAGTTGGTGCGGCCCGCGCTTGCTTACGGTGCGTTCGGCCCATCCGACCCCGGCACAACACACTGATATACGCAGGTTTTCGGCCTGATCGACCGCGGCTTTAACCTGGTCTTCCTCCTGAACGTCACACTGCTTGAAACTCGCGCTCTCACCCAGCTCTTCGGCCAAAGCCTTGCCTTTTTCGGCGTTCAGGTCAGCGATCACCACGTTTGCGCCATCTGCATGCAATCTTCTTGCAGTTGCCGCTCCAAGTCCCGATGCGCCGCCGACGACTATCGCTCCTACGCCTTTGATCTTCATGGCGCCAAGCATAGTTAGCGAGTCAGGGACATGTGGCAGACGCAACGACAAGGCCTCGACCCTCAATGAATAATCAGAATAGGGAGTTGAAGTAGCGTGCGATTGAAACTGTGCGTGTATAGTCCCGCGCGGCAAATCAGTACTAGCTACCTAAAACCATGAAGCCTATGAAGCTTGCAGTTCCTAAAGAAAAAGTTGAAGGCGAGACACGAGTTGCGCTGCTGCCTGACGATATTTCAAAGCTGACGGAGGCGGGCAATGAAGTGATCGTCGAGTCCGGGGCCGGTGCAGAAGCCGGGTTTGCAGATTCCGACTACGAGGATGCTGGGGCGACCGTGAAAGC
>SDBV01010343.1_pt1 | contig 12237 bp, 17 predicted proteins | sample 2277081 | NCBI WGS metagenome assembly SDBV01 (sample SAMN10402039, study PRJNA504765) | marine sediment metagenome | isolation source: marine sediment core GS10_PC15, 223 cmbsf | place: Arctic Ocean: Southern Knipovich Ridge | collected 2010 | reverse complement strand
GTACCCAACGGGCAGACCTTTAAACTTTTGGTAGCGGTGAACCTGACGAAGTGAGCAACCGAGGTATGTAGCTATATCCTGCCAACCGTAGAGTACGTGGGGAGTAGAATGAGGCATTTAGTAAGCCTTGGCTGGGAACCTGCACCCATTTAAGCTACCCCGTGGCAGGGAGCGGCATCTCTCGTCTTTAAACGCCAGCCATAGCACCAAGGCAAATGTTTTATCGTCTATGGAGTGAGGCATGGAGATTATTCAGCTAATTCCATAAGCAGAGTAACCCATAAGCGGTGATGTGGATTTGGGATGATTTGGTTAGTCTAACGGAGACTAATAGCGCCCGAGGCTTCTTGATAAATTTCCCTGTTTCCAGGCAGTCTAGCCTTCATAGGGTCTCGGGATGGTGGGGGCCTTGGTTAACCGCATGACTAGTACCCGCGCCACTGGATTCGTGCTCACTCTTGGAGCACTGGGGGCTTCCTCCCAAGAACACACGGTTTAAAATAGCGTGCGTTCTGCCAATATCTTGATTCCAAATCCTTACCAGTGGGTATCTAAGGCCTTCCACTCTTTTAACTTGGTAAGGTGAATTTAATTCTTTTGAATTGCCGTCAATTTCTATGTAATGAGGAGTTTGTAGCCTCTTGGTATTCCAAGAGAATACAAGGAAATCGGGGCTTATTTGTCGTTTGAGTGGTATGCAGAATGTGACGGGTTGAAACTCGAAATAGCTTCGATTCTTCCGAAGCACAGTCATCACAAATTTCTCTTCTTTAGTGGGGGAAGATCGGCGGACAACTTGATAACCATAGCCTCTGCCGGCAAAGCGGGATCGTTTTCTTGCTTGTTGGAGTAGTTTAGAACCTGGGTTCATAAGCATGACTAACGGCAAAGGCTGGGCATGGGGTCATGCTCCCACGCTCCAGCCATTTGCCAACTTGCGCCAGACTGCTCTTCCTTTGCAAATTCAACCGATAGTCCAATTTTGAACAGGTGTCAAGCACAATCGTACAATTTTGTACGATGTCTCTGTTTGTTAGACCTGGTAGATCAATGTTTGCTGAAGATATACTGACCCGCTGGCCGGATTCCCCACCCGGCAACGGTGACACCAGTACGTCGCTTTTATGACAGTTGCGTCGTCTCAGGTGGTCCTCAGCTCAAACCCCGGCTCTGTCAAGCCGCAGCGGGTCAATGAGGGCGGCCAACCGTATAGCAATTCCAAGTATAGGCCATATTACGGTTTCAGCCGCATGGAACCACTTGCCGCCTTCATTCACACGCCTAAACTCAACCACCCACACCCAGGGATTCTTGTCCCATCCGTAACCACGCTTGGAGTTGATTTCATTCCACAAAACGCCAAAAGATGTCATAGCTTCTTTACAATTACCCGGAAAGTATCCGTGCAGCAGTCCAGCGTCGCCCATTACTTGCTTGAAAATTATACCTTCCGCAATCGCATCCTCCTCTGTAATCTCCTGCAACCGCTCTACCCGCACCTTGCTAATCTCCAGCGTAATTCGCGAAGCCCATCGGGGCATGTGGATAGAGGGTTTCCATTTTATAATGCCCCTAGCCTCATCCAGGGCATCTTGTGGCATGTCAGCACGATAGATTACGTTAGAGGAATCAAAGTCATCAGGTCGCCATGCTTCCCGCACCCACAAACGATCTCCAGGCTGGCCGTAGGGACAGCGCCTTTCATCCTCTTTATTGTCCGGGTAATCTGGCCCATCTTCTATCGCATGACCCGATTCTTTAAAGTAAGTGAAATAAGTCCAATTCGGATGTTTCAACGGTGGCTTGATTACCCTCCGCGTCTGCGTCTTACGACCTCCCAATATCGCATTGACCATAGGGCCAGAAAATAAGACGGGGTGCTCTTTCGTCACAACGTAATCTCCATCTCCGTCAGACTGTATTCCCCGCCGCCGCGTCCAGTGCCGCTTTGTAGCCACCCGTGGACTACTACCCTGTGGCCTGAGTTGAGTACCGTGGGCAGGTTATTATTCCCGAGGATCTTTAACTTCCTGGCCACCATATTGTGCTTCGTCGTGGTCTGAATAAATACCCGGTCCTGAGTCCTGGGGTGTATAGCGTAGATATCAGCGAATCCGAAGAGGTCTTGTCGGACCCCGAAGCCGTCGCCTTTCTTGCAGACAGGGCATTTTCGAGCGTTGGCCTTGACGGGGACAAATGGATTCCATTTCTCGGTAACGACAGCTAAAAACCCTAACTTACGCATGTGCTTTAAAGACAACTGTGTTGGGGTCATACCCATCTCCACAACCGATTTGCCCAAATTGCTTTTATGGTTGATTTAGAAACACAGAATTGTGCAGCCAGTACACTCGATTTGATAGTACTACCACGCTTGCTTTTGATTGCACGGGCCTGATCTTCTGTGAGTTTTACTTTCCAGTGACGTTCCCCTCGGGGTCTCAAGGCTGGGTTAATATTAAACGGATGTCTTTCGCCTGTGGCTAATCTGCCCCGCTCCATTGCGTCGTGTGTATTGTCTTTGGGAGTTCCCACTGATAGATGTTCTGGATTCACGCACCACTTGTTGTCGCAAGAATGGCGAACTAAAAAACCAAGAGGGATGGAACCATGCTGCAATTCGTAGGATACTCTGTGGGCACCGATGGTTTTATAATTAATTTCAATTTGCCCATAACCGTTTCTAAAGGAACCTAACCATTTCCAACATTGCGGCCCTCGTTCAACCCTGCGCCAAAACGATTCAGGAAATGGGACGCGGGCCTTAAACCCGAACTTTTCCCGGTTCCACTCTCTCCGGTATTTGCGCATGTATTGTAGTCGCTTTTCTTTATCTGCGTATGGCATTTAAGCTCCCTTCTCTCCCTGTTTTCGCATATGCCTGAGAGTGAGTTCTGTGGGGGTCATCTATTCAACCTCATCAGCCCGGATCTTCTTGGGCTTGATTCCACCGTGCGTAGTGTACCCCTCGCGCTCATCTCCTCCAGGATCATTGACCACGCTGAACGTGAATCGGCCGACCCGGACTCGCTTCCCGATTAGCTTCGGGGGAAACTCCGCAACCAAGTCCTTGATCTTTGCCGAAGCCTTCCGGTGAGTCCCGACTGCCACCTTGCAGTCTTCCCGATCCTCGAGGGCCTTTAGCAGGTCCACATTCTCGAAAGGGATCTCTTCAAACTCCATCTGCGGGTCTACTTTTCCGCTTGTCATAAAATCCTCCTTAAAACGGTATCTCTCCTTGAACCAGTTTTGTTCCTATCTGCTTCTTTGCTATCCAGGCCTTCCATAGGGGCATCGGGATCCCGTTATCATCCACCATGTCGCCCCAGAGACTACGCATCGTATGGCACCACGCTAGGACCGAGGCTGCCCATGCGTCCCCGTTGTGGGGGTATTGATCCTGCAGGTGAGGGTAGAGCTCCTGTGACGTGTCCTGAGAGCATTTGTCGTACACCTTGAGCCAGTGGACATGTCGGATAAGGTCGCCGCCAGGCCAGCCGTGGTGACAGTAGGAACAGGATAGGGCCTCGGATGTCCTGACGGCCTCATTGCGCTTTCTCATCCTTCCTCTTTAACTTGCTGACGGCATTGTTCCTGAGTGTCGATTGGAATAGTTTGACAGTGATACCCCATGGCATCTGCTATTCTCTTTAATTGCGGCTCATGGATGTCACAGATAAACGATTCATCTTTGCCCGCCCATGTATATCGAAAACTTGCCGTATTAAGACATTGAATCATCTCCACCCCCGTTTTACTGTTGGGATATTTTTCCGCTCTCTTTCCTGTGCCCTCTCCAACCAACCGCGCATAAACTTCTTCCAGCCCCGTCCTGGTCTTGGTCTCTTGCGTGGATTCTCTTGTAGCCACAGGGCCATGGTAGCTAGCTGTTTTCGCATGAACGGCTCATCTATCCCGTCGAGAGACTCAGCCACCAAATCCCACCATTTGTGATCGAGCAGGGCGGTCAATTCAAGTTCAGAGAGAGCAAGGGACCTCTGTCCTCGGATAAGAGTCTCTAGCCACTGATCCTCTAACGGCCAGCTATCTGTTCCATTTTCTGCGGACATAGCTTTCTCCTTTCTCTCTTAAATCCGAATCTTCTTCTTATCCCCTATTTTTGATAGGGGTACTTCATTACCCACCTGAAGTGGGCTTTGAATGACTATCATTGACAGTCTCACCAAGACTCTGTTAATACTTAAGAATCTTGTTCAATCCGACTCTTCGACTACAGACGGAATTAAGCATTTTGTCGGAAAATGCGGCTTTGGCGGGGATATCAAGAAGTACCAACTCCAACTTACCCCGGGATGCAGTACGGACCCGAGCCGTACCATTTCACTCCATTGGCAGTATTGATGACCGCCTATGAAGCGCGTATCCAAAGCCTCCGTCTGTAGGTTCTTAATCACCCTGAATTATCCTTCTCCCAACCCATTCTGCCACTCGTTGAGCTTGAAGGGGTACGACTGCATTTCCTAACGCTTTAAGTCGGTCCACCCGAGAGGGAACCCCATGAGCCACTCGACCCACGTTGGGTTCAGTTGACCAGTGGGATAACCGATCTCTGCCGAGACAGCATCCTCCAGCTTCCGGATGCCTCCGCCCGGTGTCATCCTTTCCACTTGTCCGCCCCCCGTTGGAGTTTTCGGCGTCGGCCACATCTTGACTTTCACATTCAGATCGGGAGAATCTCGCCGTTGTCCTGCTGGTCCTTCTGCCGACTTCCAATCCCGTCCCTTCGGACTCGGCCACATCTTGACTGCCATCGTTAAATGGGAAGGATCTTGCATTCCTGGATGTTCTCCATAAATCGCTCTTGGAGTCGGCCACATCCCTGAATGTTTGTTTGGTTTCCCATTCACTATCGCGTATAAGTCGCCCCTCCCGCCCCGTTCTCCCATCCCCGCCGTTGCAGTAGGCCACAATAAACACTCTCCATCTGAGGTGCGGCGCCCCGACTGACTCCGCTGACACACAATCCCACTCTGCATCGTACCCGAGCGAGGCCAGGTCCCCGAGTATTTCGGACATGGCCCCTCCGTTGTTGGCACTAAGCAAGCCTGGGACATTCTCAATGAGTGCGTAGCGTGGTCGTACCATGCGAATGATTCGGGCAAATTCGGGCCAGAGCCATCTCGAGTCGTCGGTTCCTTGTCGCTTGCCGGCAACACTGACGGGTTGGCATGGGAAGCCTCCGCAGATGAGGTCAACCCATTCCAGGTCTTTGATCTCTTTGACATCTCCATAGCGTTTGACTTTAGGCCAGTGTTTTTCCAAGACCCTGTTGCAGTAATCATCTAATTCCACTTGCCACCCGCAGATCATTCCTGCTCGTTCCAGACCTAAATCAAGGCCACCTATGCCGCTGAACAAAGATCCGAATTTCATTTCCCTTGGTTGTCACCTTTGGATGTCAAATCGCCCCTTTTGGATGCTATTTAGGGCGTATTTAGACCATTTGGAACAGGACAAAGCTGTTCCTGAGGCAAGTATTAAGTGTTGAGAATGATTAGGGAATAAAGTAGTGGCGGTGGGGGGACTCGAACCCTCGACAACGCGGATATGAGCCGTGTTTCCTGAACGGGTTAACGTGTTGAAGTTGTTAGATTCTGGCTTCATTGGTTGTCACCCTTGGGTGTCAAGGGAATCTCCTTTGAGGGCTTCGTCAAGGCCGCATACACACGGCTTTTGTGGCCTATCAGGACTAGAGATTACATCACCATAAGTACAATCAACAGAAGTATGAACCCCATGCTCCTCCAACGCCTCGCGGAGTTTTGCTTCTCTTGTGTGTCCATCTTCCTCTGGATGATATTTTATCGCCTCGGCAGCTATAGCCTCCAGTTTTAATTCTCTGTTCTCAGCCTTCAGCTTGTCGCGCTCCTTCTCATATACAACCTTCATTTTCTCGACATCTTCCCTCGTAACCATCTCCAATATGCGATTGCTAAGAAGCGTGACAACTGTGCCATCAAGATAACTAGACAACTCAGCCTTCAGCTTGTCGATCTCTTTATCGGCTACATGAGCCTCGTCAATATATCGAGCACAATCAACTTCCCAGCTACGAATTACTGTCTGCATCTCGTCATTCTCACCCTTCAGCTTGTCTCGCTCCTCTTCGACTATCATCTTGTCCTGTTTCATTTTCCAGCGTTGCGTTTGCTGGTCGTTTATTGCCTTACAGAGCAAATCATTCTCAGCCTTTAGCCGCTCCACCATTTGAATCATAAACTTGTGTTCTTCCCAATCGCCATAAACCCTCTTGATCCAATCGAAGTGTTTTTGTTCTTCGCTGTCCATCACTCAACCCGCCTTCAACGGCCACACGCCCTGATAATACTTGACTGGTTTGCCAATTTGCTCCGCATACTTTATTTCATTTCCAGTCGATTCGCCGATGTAACCATCCACGTTAACAACCAAAACTTCATCGCAGAGGTCTATTTTGCGAAGGTGGAGTTCATCCATTTGTTCTTTCAGTCCTTCAGCTTCAGCCTGATGATCTGCAACGACCTTCGAATAAGACTGTGGAAGCAAATGTAGGCCCAAAACAATGCCACCCTGTTTTTCCAATTCCCATCCCAGAATTGCGATGTGCTCTATGAATTTGCTCGATCCACAAATACAAATTATTTTAGGTTTTCTCATCACTTCTCCTTCACCGGCCATGCGCCCTCCTTGCCCTGACCCGCTACTCCCCCAGCCCTTTCACAGCCTCCGCCATCCTATCCTCCACCACCCGCAGGTATTTTGTGGTCGTGGTGAGATTGGTATGCCGTAGGAGGCGCATCACCACGTTTGGATCATCGACCTTGCTGGACACCTCAGACGCGAAGTAGTCCCGGAGGTCTTTAGGAACAAGCTTGATTCCCGTCTTGGCGTGGATCTTCTCGAACATCTTTGTCCGGCCGTACACCTTCTTCCCCTGAGTCTTGCCAGATTGCCCCGGAAACACCCACTGACAGCCCTCAGAAACCCGCTGGAGGGCCTGTAGCACCTTGGTTAGGGCAGGACATAGGGGTAACACGGAAGCCGAGTCCTCTGTCTTCGTGCCGGGGACCATTATGAGCCCAGGATCACGGTCAAGGTAGAGATCGGTCCACCGGAGGCGATTAGCCTCATCCTTCCGGAGACCCGTCCACCTGAGACAATCAAAGTATATCCGATCCTGGCCCTCGAGGGCTGCCGCTGCCTTGTCTACTAGCTTGGGATCCAGAGGCATCTTGACAAACTTGCGGTTTTTTATGAGAGACAGGTCCGCTTTGTTCACCGGATTGGACGGGATGATATCTTCTTTTACTGCCCAATTTAACGCGGCGCGTAGGTCAGTGACGTAGTGCCAGATGGTATTGTTTTTGACTTCTCCCCTGGCTTTATGGTGGCCGACGAAATTCTCTATGTCTTTCCTGGTGATATCGGCTACGGTCTTATCTTCCCCAAAAAACGGGATGATGTGCTTGTGCCAGCTCCAAACCAGACCTTTCACTCTCCAGGTAGACCGACCTTTGGCCTTGCTTTCAGAAATATAAGCATTGAATAATTTCCCCAGAATAATCGGGATGCCAGGGGAAGAAAGACCTTCGGGAGTGCTGTCGAGCTCGACCTGCAGAAGATGTAGGGCTTTTTCAGCATCTTCCTTTTTGACCCACCGGGATTGCGAGAATCGTTTTGAGTGGGAGTAGCCCGCTATACCCCATCGCTTTCTGTCTTTTCGATATCGTAGATGTATGGCCATGAGAACCTCCTTGAGAATTTTGCGGGGATTCTATCCGTTCGCGGACATATCGGTCAATATCTTCTTGACGGTAGCGGAGTGTACCCCTGCCGGCGCCGATCCGTACCCGGGTGATGTTCAGGCGGCGGACCTGCCCCAGAGGGATTTCTAGTTGCCAAGCTACCTGTTTTGGGGTGAGGAGTTTCATTCATTCACAGCCACAACTTCACCTTCGCTGATCACTATCCCTACCTTGCCGCTCTCATCCATCTGCTCTATCCACACCTGATAATCCTGGTCCTTGGCCATGTCCTCGACAATCTTCATGCTCGAAGAGTCCAACAGTGATCCATCGGTAATCCGGATCACCTTCAGCTTTGGATTCAGGGACATCGCCATGGCCATACTGACCTTGAGCTGCTCTGCATGGGAGGCCTGATCCATGGGTAGGTCATTGTAGGTAACGGCGCCATCACCAAAGCTGAGACCCTCGAGGGGGAACTTGGCTTTACTGATTTGTTCTTGCTTCTCTTCGTCGATGGTCCGGATTTTCTCAGTGAGATCCCGAGATGTGCCCATTAATTTCTCTACCTCACGCCTCGCACTTGCCCTAGCCTGATAAGCCCGGGCATCTTTGTTCTTGGCTTCGACCTGAGCGAGTTCGGTGTTGAGAGCGGAGATGTCGGGGACCTGTACGGCCTTCATCTTCTCTTCAGCGTCTTCGATTGCGGCGGCCGTCTTACCGACAGAGTCTTCTTTTATTTTATATATATCCTCGAGATCATAAATTCTCTTTTGGATATCGATCATCTCTTGTTGTGTAACCATTGCTGCGTTTTCTAGCTGTTGGATTTCTGCTTCCAATACGCTCCGCTTTTCCCTCAGCTTATTCGCCTCCTCGATCTTCGCTACAATCTCCGCTCCGCTTACCTCTTCCTTGGGTGAGTCTGCCGGCACATTCATCCCCTCAACCTGGACCTCTAACCGCTTCACGTCTCTGTTCGTTGCCGACCGCTCATCATAGGTCCGTTGCCTCAAACCATCGAGCTTGGAGAAGTCCACGCCGGTCAACTGGCGCAAGGTCTCAAATTGCTTGCGAGGTTCTAAGTTCATAAAGGCAAGAGGATCAAAACTGAGTTTGCCGTATAACCCTTCAAGCATGGTTTGAGGGGATTTGAATCGAAGGCCGTCTTTATTTTCAATGGTGAGTGACGAGGTGTTTCCCTCGAAGATTCGCTTGACGATCATTTCCCCCAGGTCCAGCTCCACCTTGGCCCTGGTCTGTCCTTTTCGGATAGGTTGGGCTTGGATACCGCTCAATCCTCCAAGAGCCCATAAGATTGAATCTAGACAACACGTTTTGCCGGAAGCATTTTTCCCGGTGATTTTGATCACATTGCCTGTCGGCGTGATCTCCACAGCTATCAGCTTTTTGATATTCTCTGCCCTAAGTTTTATTATCTTCATTCGCGGCCTCCTTCAAAATTTCCTTGTGCTCATTTAGGGCGTTGATGATTGCGATCCTGTGCTTGACCTTCTTGAACCCCTTAACCATCTCTTGGAGAGAATCGTTGGTTGATTCAAGGGTCTCAAGATCGGTTTGTCGGATCTGGGCAATGAGTTTGTCCGCCTGTTGCGCCTCGGTCTCTATGGTCTGCTTTGGGGGTTCGGGGTCCGTAGTCGGTTTGGTCTCCTCGGGGTTAGGCTTATCTTTGACCTCTTCTTTGCCAGCGTTTGGATCTTGCTCTGCGTGACCTTTCTCTCCTTGCAGCTTTTCCGTGAGACCATCCAGGCCGGACTTCTTCTCTTCTGTCGAGGGCCTCTCGAATTCCTTTAGGATTGCTTCCCAGGTAGTATCTCCATCCATCACAGCAGTACGGATTCCTTGCAGGGTTATTAGGTCATCCACTGTGACGTCTTCCAATCCTTTTTTCTTGATGACCTTGAACACATCCTCTTGTTTAGCCCCGATCTTGGTGAACCAATCGAAGGCGCGAGATCGACGCTGCTCCATCGTAAGGCCCTTGCCGATTGAAACCTCTTGAGCCTTGCCGTAAATATCCTTGATGTAGGCGAATGGCACGACCTTGAAGATTGCTTGCCTGAGCGCAATCGAACATGCCGCGTTTGCCGTGACTCCGATCATGTCGTCATTGAACCGTTTGCCGTTCTTGTCGGTGATTCGCCTACGGATCTCGACCTGAGCTGCCACGTTCTTTTCGAGGTCAAGACACGTTCCCTGAGCCACGATCTGCTTGTTTTCGATAGCAAGGATTTGGGCGCTATAGCGAAGATTCCCCCAGGCAGATCCGACTATCTCGGCCAATCTGACAGACGGCCCCTCGATGTTTTTGCCCCCTCGTGGAATGACATAGAACATAGTGGCCGCTGTATCTTCATCCAGGGTCGCCATGGCTTCGGCCTCGCGCTTAAAATCGACAACCGACCTTGGAAACCTTTTGGCCGTAACTATCTGGATATCTATTTCAGCGCGTACTAGGTTAGAGAGGCCGCTGGACCCTATGACCTCGACGTTTTGATCTGCTCCTATTTCGCTCATTATTTCCCCTTTCTGTTATATTTTAGCGGGCACCAATTCGGTATTTCCCCGTCCTTCTGCAATAAACGATACTTCCAGTGGAAAGGGTCTTTTTTACCCTCTCCCCTCTTGAAGGCATCATCATGGTGGCAACACGGTTTAGCGCCACCGCGAGTGAAGGATCCTGAATGGTTCCGGTGCGGGCAACTATTACAATTATCTATTTTTATATATACTGCGATGTTATTTTCCCTTTCTTCTTAATCCTTTCGCCCTAAATCTAGCGTTTCGATTTTGGTTTCCAGTTCCTTTTTTTCTTTAAGCAACTCTTCTATTCTTTCACACGCTGGGCATTTCATTAGATCATGCGCGATTCCGCCGTGATCGTTTTCATAGCAGATGTCCATCATTTCCCCTTTCTCCTTAACACCCTGAATTCCGTCGCCTTGACCTCGTAGGCTTTTCGCTCTTGCCATTTCCAAGAGAATGTCCCACCGTTGGGCAGGATCCCGAAGGTGTTGTCCCCTATGGCCATCCTGAGTTTGTTCTCTGCTTCGTCCTTTGCCTTCTCGAACCTCTTGATCGCGTCGTCGGCTATAGTTCGCTCTGCATCCCATTCCACTGCCGCGGGCGGAAGCTGCACCGTGGCCCCGGTATCCTTCGGGTAGAGTTTGGAGATGGTATCTTTCGTAGACTCGCGGTAATCGGCATCTGGGGGAGTGCCAGTTAGCACCATATTCCAGAACTCCCGCTCCTTTTCTATCATCTGCTCGATGAATGAATCGTTTCTCTCGATGTCTTTCCACAGGAGTTTGTTGCCGTTCACCAATATTGCGAAGGAAGCCTTTTGCAGCCCCAAAGTAAAAAGTCCGTGCTGGACCTGAACTTCCCACGCTATCGGGAAATCCTCTTCGAGATCCTTTACGGATAAATAGCCTGTGCATTTGGCCTCGAAGATCCAGTAGTTGCTGCCAGGAGGGTCCATGTTTAGCAAAAGCCCGTCCGTAGAGTATCGCATGAAGCCGTACTTCTTATTCACGAAGGTGTGAATGCCCTGATCTGCGACAATCCTGCCCGTTTCCTCTTCATACCCTTCCTTGAGGGGCTTCTGGAGCCTCTTGCCCCATGTCATCAACTCGGTCTGCGACTTGTCCTCGACTAATCTGGACTTCACTGCGTATAGATCTAAAGGGCCAGCGTATTGGCTCACTCCAAGGACGATAGGGGCATCGTTTCCCCCGAGCCCGCCCTTCCTAAATGCCAGCCACTCCGCTTCGGTTGTGAAGGTTATTTTCTCAGCTTCCATTTTGTTCTCCGTTTGATCTCATCAATTTTTCATATTGCTCTAACGCTTTAAACAGCATATCCGAGGATCTGCACACGACTGTTTCTTTATTCAAATCATGTGACTTGTGAAAAGTTACCCAAGCACCAAGAATGTGCCCGAGGATAAAAGCAGCCTTCGCCGTTAATTCTCCATTTTGGATTATCGGATCATTAGTGGCCATGGCCTTTTCAGCTTCCATCCTTCTTGCTCCTTTTCCGCTTGGGCTTTCTCTCTTCCAGGGCTTTCAAACCGTCTTTAATCCAAACCTCTACGGTTGCAAGTTCCTGCTGCATGCTCTCGACAGTTCTTAGCGCGAAATGCAAACTTACTTCAGGATGATCCATGATGTTCCTCCTTTCATGGTTTACTCATAATCCACACCAACAGCCCCACGACTCCTCCCGCCAACACGATCATAGTCCAGATGATTGAGATGAAGAGGAGTTTCATCTCGTGTCCAAATAGTGATCGTAGGCGGACCAATGAGTTCCAACCACGATAACTCTTTGAACGCGGCGCATAACTAGCTTTCTGGGCACCTGCATTTGACGCCAGGCCTTTCGCAGCTTTACCAAACTAGGCGCTATCACGATAAACTGAATATCGGAGTCAAGGGGGCAATATGCGTAAGCGTGTCCCTTTATACTC
>SDBV01010342.1_pt1 | contig 12239 bp, 10 predicted proteins | sample 2277081 | NCBI WGS metagenome assembly SDBV01 (sample SAMN10402039, study PRJNA504765) | marine sediment metagenome | isolation source: marine sediment core GS10_PC15, 223 cmbsf | place: Arctic Ocean: Southern Knipovich Ridge | collected 2010 | reverse complement strand
GTTGTTTAATATATTTATTTTTCAGGCCAAACCTCTTCCTTCTTAATTTTTTTATAAATGTGTCAATATCTTTTTTTTCCGGTTTTTTATTTTTTTTAATAAAATCTTCTACTAATTTTTCATTTTGGATCTTTTTAATTTCATCATTTTCTTTTTTGGTAGTAGGATATATATTTTTTACTTCAATATCAGGAATGATCCCTTTTTTATGGATCTTAGTCCCATCAGGAGTATAATAATAAGCTGTAGTATATCTCATGGCGTATTCGTTATTTAAATTGATCACTGTTTGTACTGATCCCTTGCCAAAAGTTGTACTTCCTATGAGGACCCCTCTCTTATGGTCATGAATAGCTCCTGATAAAATTTCTGAGGCGGATGCAGTTCCTTTGTTAACAAGCACGACTAAAGGGATATCTCCTGCTACTGTGGTATGACTTGTTGCATAATATTTCTTATTAAGCCCTCTATTTATATTTATTGCATTATCCCTTGTTTTAGTATAAACAATTATACCTTCCTTAATAAATAGATCTGTTATTTTAATTGCAGTGTCAAGGAGTCCACCGGAATTATTTCTCAGATCAAGTATGATCCCTTTAATATTATCTTTTTTAATAAGTTTTTTTAAAGCCTTTTTTAATTCTCCAGGTGATTTTTCACTGAACCTTATCAGTCTAATATATCCCATATCATCTATTTTAGTGAATTTAACACTTTTTATTTTTATATTTTCACGGGTTAGAGTATAATCGATCAGTTCATCTATTCCTTCCCTTTCCACAGAGATTGTAACATCTGTACCTGCCTTACCTCTTTACTGCTTTACAATTTTATTTAAATTAGGATCTTTTACAGGTTCCCCTTCAATTTTTACAATCAGGTCACCTGCAAGTATCCCGGCTCTTTGTGCAGGTGTATCTTCCATTGGGGCAATAACAGTTAATTTATTATCCCTGACACCTATATATATTCCCAGCCCTCCATACTGTCCCTTGATCTCTATTTCTAAATTTTTTTTCTGCTGCTGTTCTAACAAGGCAGTATGAGGATCATCTAAAGTCTTGATCATTCCTTTTATCGCACCAACCATTAGTTCTTTAGTTTCTTTTTCATCTATATAAGAATTTTTTATAGTCTTATATACAGTTTGAAAAAATCCCGTAAAAAGACGTTCCTGATTTTCAGCTGCTTTAATATGCTGGTGGTTGAAATTATAAATAATAATGATCAATAATAAAATAACGATACTGATCCATATTCTTCTCTCTCTTCTCATTAGTCTTCTCCTGTTTTTTAGTTAAGCTATTTAAAAGGTAATACACTTATTTCGGATATCAATAATTTTTTTAAAAATATTGGCAGCTGGTTTTATTTTTTATATATTAAAAGGTATATTTAGGGTCTGACCCTGAACCTTAATATGAAAACATTAATTAGATATTTTTTAAACAGGACCTTACTGGTTAATCTTCTTACAGCATTGATACTGATATTCGGCTATTTCAGCCTTACGAGTATTAATCGTGAAAGCCTCCCGCATGTTGATAATAAAAAACTGATTATTTCTACAGTTTACTCCGGTGCATCACCAATTGATGTTGAGTCCGGTGTTACGATCCCCATAGAAGATATTTTAAAAAGTATTGATGGAATAAAAGAATATATTTCGCAATCAGTTGAAAATTATTCCAGAATTACTGTAATATTAGAAGATGATGTTAAAGATAGTGAAAATGTAAAAAATGATATACGCAGGGAGATCAATAATGTTGACCTGCCAAAGGAAGTTACAAAGAGGCCATATATTAATGAATGGAGCCCGGCTTCTTTTCCTGTTATGGATATAGGTATATTTTCTAAAAAGTTGCCTTATAAAGAATTACGGATCCGGGCAAAGGATTTGAAGAAGAAACTTCTAGAATGCAGTTACATATCCAAGGTTGAGGAAAAAGGAATATTGGATAGGGAAGTTAAAATAAAATTAAATCTGGAGAAACTTCAGGAAAACTATATATCTATTCAAGAAGTCATAAATACCATTAAAATGCATAATATTGAGATGACAGGAGGAACATTTAAGCAGGATAATAAGGATAAGATCATTACAGTATTCTCGAAGATTGAGACGCTGGATGATGTAAAAAACATCATTATCAGAAGTACTTTTGAAGGTAACAAGATCTTTCTAAAAGATATTGCTGATATCAAGGATGATTTCCAGAAAGAGAGTACAAGGATGAGGTTTAACAGCAGGCCTGGTATATCTTTGGAACCTAAGAAAAAGGAGTCAGCTGATATTATTGATTCAACAGATGAGATCAAAAAAATAGTAAAAGAGTATAAGGAGTCATTAAAAAATGAAGATATTGATTTTATATATCTAAGGGATGAATCATACGAGACAAGAACACGGCTGAGTATTGTTGGAATTAATGCATTAATAGGCTTTATTCTTGTAGTTATAATCTTATTTTTATTTATGAATTTTAAAAATGCTTTCTGGACCGCAGCAGGAATTCCTCTTTCTGTTGCATTTGCCCTGATCTTTTATATTATCTTTGATATTACAATTAATAGAGTCTCTCTCCTCGGGATAATTGTTGTAATGGGAATGGTGGTAGATGATGCGATCATTATATCAGAGAATATTTTCAGGCACCACCTTTTAGGCAAATCCTGGCCGCGCGCAGCCAGAGAGGCAACAATAGAAGTTGCCAATCCTGTTATAAGTACAGTTATTACTACCATTGTTGCGTTTATGATACTTTATTTCATGAAAGGTGTTGTTGGGAAATTCGCAAAAGAGATCCCCCTGGTTATAACCCTTATTCTATGCGGCAGTTTATTTGAAGCTCTTCTGATCCTGCCGAATCATATCGCTCATAATCTGGGTATTAAGGTAAAAAAGGTCAAAGTAAAAGAAAAAAGAGTTATCCTTTTTCTTCAGAAAAAATATAAGATATTCTTAAAAAAGATACTCAATAAAAAAATAATTGTACTAGCTGTTTTTTTACTTCTGCTTGGCCTCTCATTTTATGCTCTTTTTTCCAATACAGTTATTAAATATGATGAATTCCCTTCAGAAGAAACCATTGCGGTTTTTATTTCAGGAAAAGTAAGATCAGGCCAGACCCTTGATTTTACTGAGAAAAAGATAAAACTAATAGAGAGATCATTAGAGAAGTATTCAAGGGATGTAGTGCGTTCATTCAGTTCATATATTGGAGAAGCAGGATATCCCGAAGATTTTTTAATAATTATAAATTTAACACCGCCATCTGAAAGAGAGATAACCGGGAATTTAATTATAAGTAATACTAGAAAAATTATGGATCAGAGTGGTTTTTTTACTAATTATTATTTTAAGAAAGAATCCGGGGGCCCTCCGGTAGGACGTGCTATTCAGGTCCATATAAGAGGGAATCAAAATAAAAAGAGAAGGATGATAAGTGATAAGATCTTTACCTATCTTGAAAAAATAGAAGGAGTAAGAGATATTGTTCGAAGTGATGAAGAGAGCAAGGAAGAATTAAAGATCCTGGTGGATCATAGTAAAGCTGCCAGGTCCGGTGTATCTCCTTATTCAATAGGAGAGACGGTCCGTGCAGCTTTTAACGGGGTTATTGTTACAGATGTTAAAAATCCGGATGAGACTATCTCTTACCGTGTTATGCTTCAGGATAAATTTAAAAATAACATGGACTCTTTTCTTAATTTGAAAGTATTAAATAATCAGAAAAGGCTTGTTCCTTTATCAGGGCTTATAAAGTACAAACAGCAAAAGCTGACAAGCAGGATCAATCATTATAATGGTGACAGGACAACTATTATTGAAGCCGGGCTAAATAAGAAGATAATTACACCTGATGAGATCTATAAAAAAATAAAAAAGAAATTTTCCAGTTTTGAAAGAGATTATCCGGGTTTCAGCATGACAATAGGCGGGGAAGCAAAAAGATCTCAGGAATCAAAAGCTAACCTGATCAAATCAGGTATGATAGCACTTGCCATGATATTTTTTATACTTATTCTCCTGTTCAGATCTCTGGGCCAGGCTTTTATTGTTCTGCTTGCAGTTCCTTTCAGTTTTTTCGGGGCTGCAGTTGTTTTACTTTCTCATGGTATGTGCTTGAGCTATATGGCGCTTTTCGGACTTGTTGGGCTTGCAGGTGTAGTTGTTAATGGTTCACTTGTAATGGTCAATTATATTAACAGGTTAAAGGAAAAGTATAAAAAAAATAAAAATATGGATATTAACAGTATAATAGTTGAAGGAGCTGTTACCAGGTTGAGACCGATTTTACTTACTACCATTACTACTATTTCAGGACTCCTGCCGACTGCTTATGCCATAGGCGGGAGAGATGCTTTTGTTATCCCTACTGTTAGAGTGATAGCATGGGGATTATTCTTCTCAACAACCCTGACACTCATTCTTATTCCAACTCTTTATTTATCACATTATACAATTAATCGATACATTAAAAGCATGTTTAAAAAAGTCAAATTCAGCTTTGTGAAATCCGGTCTTATTATACTTCTTATATTTATTTTTTCCTCTAATCTTTTTTCAAAAAATGAAACCATAATACAATTAGATGATTTTATTAAGGACTGCAGGAAAAATAATCCAAAGATATTTATTGAATTATCAAAGATAAAGAATTCCGAAGCTATGGAGATAGAGTCAAAAGCTATTCATGATATTGTTTTTAATCTTTATTATAACAGGATATATGATGAACCTTTCTCTTTAAATCCGACTTTTCAGATTGATAATACTAAAACAGATAACATTGGGGGAAAGATCAGCTGGATAGCCCCATATCTTGGCACCAGGCTGGAAGGCAGAATTGAATATAATAAAAGTATAGCTTCTGTTCCTCCAACAGTGACCAATCCTATCCCGGGTGTTGTGGATTTTTATAATCCTTCATATTCTTTTAATCTCAGCCAGCCGCTCTTAAAAAACTGGTTTGGGATCCTTGATGATTTTCCTGTTAAACAGGCTGAGTTTAATAAACTGATCACAAAAGAGACAGTTAATGAGGCTGTTGAAAATATAATGATTGATTTGTATAACCTTTATTTTGACTGGTATGTTGTATATCATCAGTTCCATATTTATTCTACTAATGTTGAAAACAGCGCCATATTACTTGATCAGATAACAAGAAAATATAAAGCAGGCCTATCAGACAGGTCTGATCTTAGCAGAATAAAGATCATGAATATAGAATATAAAAAAGCAAGAGATATGTATTATACTCAATATCAGAGCATGACAGGAAAGGTCAATAAATGGCAGAAAGGAGTTAATAAGATCCCAACTGATTTGAATATCAGGCCTGAAGAGAAGATCAGCCTGCCTGATATTAATTCTTCAGGATTCTCTATATCCAATACCAGACAGATGAAAATACTTGATCTGTCAAAAGAATTACTTTTTTATACGCTTAAGAAAAATAAGAATGAACTCTTACCTGAATTAAATTTTATTTTTTCTTATAAAAAGAGCCGCAATATATTTGAAAAGAGTACTTATTCTACTCAGATGGGGCTTAAAGATTCTTCTTTAAATAATTATGTTGTGGGCCTTGAATTGAGTTATCCTCTTGGCAGCCATCTTGCTAGAGGCCGGGTGGATGAGGCAAAGTCAGATCTAAAAAAGTGGGATCATGAGCTGAAGAATTTTCAGCTTAATTATACACAGGGTTATGAGGAAGTTGTTAAAATATTGAATATATATTTGAATATTCTGGAATATGACAGGGATTTAATGAAACAGGCTGAAATTTTACTATCCGAAGAAGAGAAAAAATACCGCCAGGGCAGAAGTGATTTTTATTATATTATAGAAAACAAGAATTCTCTTTTAAAATATAATCTTATATATATTCAGGATTATATTGCATATAAGAAATATCATATTCAGATGTTGGGATTGATGGATAAGATTAAATAATTGGAATATCGGGCCTGATTCCGATTTATGATTTAATATGAAAAAAACAATAATTCTAAAGTTTGATAATTTTCAGTTGGAAGCTGAATTGTTTGAGAGTAATATAGCAAATGAATTTTATGATCATCTTCCTTATGAAATTCAGCTAACTCAGTGGGGAAATGAAATGTATGGTTCTATAGGAATAAACCTTGGGAAAGAATCCCCAATGCCTGAAATTCCTGAGGGAGGCCTGGCTTATACAAACCAGGGGAATTATTTCTGTATTTTTTACGGTCAAACTCCTGCCTGGCCTGTTGAATATATTGGAAGAATAACGGGGGATGATTATAAAGATTTATTTAAGCCGGGAATTAATAAGGTTATTATAAGTAAAAAAATAATCTAAGAATTACTACCTGAATAGTTTTATGGGGATCTTGAATAACCCTAAAGGAAAATCCCCATCCGGGCATACAGTACTTGAAAAACAACATTTATTAAATAAAATGATAGTTTTTCAAGATGCCCTTATAATAACTTTTTAGGTCAGTCCTGGAATGGCTAAACAAAATCATAACCTTTCAGTCCAAGTTCATCACGCATTGTAATGATCTCCTGCTGTGTCTTTTTAATTATTGGTACACCTTTTTCCTTCCTCTCCAACCATGCTAAATATTCTTTTTCTCCTGCTGTAAAGATTTTATCCTGTCCGGGCATTGTCTTTGAACTGCGAAGCGCGCGCAGGATATCCCCGGTAGTTTTTTTAAATTTTTCAAGTTCAATAAATGAGGAAACATCAATAGCCATAAAGAAATGGCCCAGATGATAGGGAACCTTTTTGCCGTCCTGCATTCCGGAAAGCATTTTCAGAAAACTTCCTCCCTGAAGGGCAGCTGAAAGTATCTCAACTACAGTACCGTATCCATATCCTTTATAACCGGCTGTTTCCTCTCCAATCCCTCCAAGAGGTGTTAGCGCTGCATCTCCGCTTAAGAGGTCCTGGAGTACCTGCTTGCTGTCAGTGTTGGGTTTTCCATCCTTGTCAATAACCCAGCCTGAAGGCAGCGGTTTTCCCTGACGCGCATAGACCTCCACCTTCCCCCGCTGAGATAATGATGTGGCACAGTCAAGCACAAAAGGGAACTCCTCATCAGTAGGAATGCCGATTGTCAGAGGATTTGTACCAAGCATATTCTCCACACTAAAAGTAGCTGCAACAGACGGCCGGGCATTCGTGCCTGTAATACCTATCATGCCTGCTTCTGCTGCCATTATTACATAATAACCTGCTATACCGTAATGAGTGGAATTCCTTACGGCTGTCATTCCCATGCCGTATTTTTCAGCTTTTTCAATAGTCATCTTCATTGATTTTTTAGAAATAACCATTCCCATACCATCATGCCCGTCAATAACAGCAGTAGTGGGAGTTTCACGGATGATCTCGAATTCTGTTTTGGGGAATTGTATTCCTGCCCTGATACGGTCATAATAGATGGTTTTTAAGCGTGCAATCCCATGTGAATCTATTCCCCTTTGATCAGATGTTATAAGCACATCTGCGCAGATCTTAGCATCTACATCAGGCACGCCCAGTCCTTTAAAAACATCGATCATGAATTTTGTAAGTATATTAAAATCAACCCAACAGATATCATTTTCCAATTGATCACTCCTTCGAAATACTAAGCTGTCAATCTTTTCAGATCCCCTTGACAGTCGCAGACTCACAGCCAAAGAGCTGCACTAAGAAGCCTTAGCGGGCTTCTTAGTGCCACTCTTTGGTGGTAGATCTGAAAAGATTGACAGCTTAGTATATATTTTCATTGTATGAGGGTGTCACCTTAAGGTGGCATGCTTACTCCTAATAGTCTAAAATAATAATATTACATATTTTAGTTTCAACATTTTTAAGGGGCCTGACCCCATTTTTTTATCATATCAAGTTTTATATCCCTTAACTTTTTTGTATTACTTACCTTGTAGAGATGAGGATTTAACAGCCGTTTAAATGAGGGATCCAGGGTCTTTAAATGTTTTTGGGTTCGTTTTTGGATTTCCTGCAGGGAGGGGAATTTGTATTTTAACTTCCCGTTTTTAACAATATTTTTCAAGAGTATTCTTGATCTATGATATTTATCTATTTTCAGGGATTTATAATCATATTCAGGATGATAGAATGTTAAGGGTTCTTTTAGACTGGTCTTTTTTACTATATTCCTTTTCTCTTTTTCAAGGAAGATAAGATCTCCGATCATAAATTTACTGTTATAGAGCCGGGCAATATTTTTAATATCAGGATTAGTGATTTTTTCCGGATTATCTGATACTTTAATACTGGGGATATAAGTTTTATTTTCTCTTCTTGCAACCAGTTTATATACACCTGTTAGAGAAGGGTCTCCCTGTGCTGTAACCAGATGTGTACCAACGCCAAAAAAATCAATCGGAGCATCTTTATTGATCAGTTGTTCAATAATATACTCATTCAGTTCATTACTTACAACAATTTTAGCCTCCTTTAAACCGGCCTTATCCAGCATTTTTCTTGCCTGTTTACTTAAATATTCCAGATCACCGCTGTCGAGCCTTATACCGTACTTTTTAATTCCCTGTTTTTTTAATTCTTTTAAGACTTTTATTGCTATAGGAACACCTTTTTTCAAAGTGTCATAAGTATCAACAAGAAGCGTGGTATTCTCAGGATAAAGTTCTGCATACTTCTTAAATGCTTCCAGTTCACAGTTAAAAGCCATTATCCAGCTGTGAGCCATGGTCCCTTTTACAGGGATATTAAACCTTTGGCCCGCAGCTGTATTTGAAGTTGCAGAAGCGCCTCCGATAAATGCGGCCCGCGCAGCTGAGAGCGCACCGTCGATACCCTGAGCCCTTCTCAGCCCGAATTCCAGTATATTCCTCCCTTTTGAAGCTTCGATTATCCTGGCTGTTTTAGTTGCAATAAGAGTTTGAAAATTGATAACATTCAGAAGAAAACTTTCCAGAAGCTGTGCCTCCATTATATTGGAATGTATTCTGATCAAAGGTTCATTAGGAAAAACAAGCTCGCCTTCTTCAAAGGCATATATATCCCCGGTGAATTTAAATTTTCTCAAGTATTGCAAAAATTCTTTTTTAAATAATTTCAGCTTCCTGAGATATTTAATATCTTCATCAGTAAACCTGAGAGCCATTATAGCTTTTATTAAGGGTTCAAGCCCTGCAAATACGGAATAACCACTTTTAAAAGGCTGCCTGCGGAAAAACATATCAAAAACCACATCCAGGCCCTTTCTGTAGAAGTAATATCCCTGCATCATTGTGAGTTCATATAGATCTGTAAGTAAGGCCAGTTTTGGCCTGTCTGCATATAAATCGATAAAAGTCTCCTATGAAAATATTATTATTTCTCAGGACTGTTAATAACCCTTCGGAATCCCCTTGACAGTCTCAGAATCACCGCCAAAGAGCGGCACTAAGAAGGCAACCCAAAGGGTTGCACCAAGAGGCCTTAGCGGGCTTCTGAGTGCCGCTCTTTGGTGGTGGATTCCGAAGGGTTATTAATAGTCCTAAATATATTTTCATCTTTTATAGGTGTCTGGCCTTAGCCGAACATGACGACTCCCATATTCAAACTTTAACAGTTAAATTTTATTATGATCAATGATCTGTATTCCTTTGCTTTTCATGTCATCTATTGCTTTGGAAAGGTTATTCTCCGGGACATCCACACCTCCAGAAGCATCTAAAATAACTACAGTCTTAAATCCTGCATTATTAGCATCTAAAGCAGTAAAATAAACACAATAATCAGTAGCCAGTCCGCATAAATAGATTTCTTTGATCTTTAATCCTTTTAAGTAATATTCCAGCCCTGTTTCAGTCTGTTTGTCATTTTCCAGAAATGCCGAATAAGAATCAAGGCCGGGATTTCTCCCTTTCCTTATAATAAGGTCAACAGATCTCAGATTAAGGTCTTTATGAAGATCAGCACCCGGTGTTGAGTGTACACAATGATCAGGCCATAGAACCTGTATGCCGTTTTTTGTTTCAATGGTCTGAAAGATCTCTTTACCATGAGTACTGGCAAAAGATATATGCCCTTTTGGATGCCAGTCCTGTGTTGCTATCACTTTATTGAATTTTCCTGATATTTTATTAATAATCGGTATAATTTTATCGCCATCAGGAACAGCAAGAGCCCCTCCGGGACAAAAATCGTTCTGTATGTCAGTTATTATTAATGCGTTTTCTTCCATATATCTATACCTCCATTAATAGTAAGTTAGTTTATTAGATTAATAATTTAATAGCATAAGAATCTTTTTTATTGTATAATCTATACATTTTAAAACTGCATCCGGTCGGGGAAATTTGTTCCTATACTGTCAATACCCATTTTAGAATATTTTTTAAAATCTTCTATTTCATTAATGATCCATGTATTAACAGCAATATCCATGCTGTGCATCTTTTTAACCAGTTTTTTTGTTGCCCAGTAATAATGTGGATGAACCGCAGATATTTCCAATTTTTCAGCATACTCTTCTATATTATATATGTTACTCCCATATAATATGGCTGTATAAACATTTTTATTGGTCCGGGTTATCTTTTTTAAAAGATGGTGGTCAAAAGAAGAAAGAATGATCCTGTTGTAATAATCATATTGATCTATTAATTCAATAATACGTTTTTCAATTCCATTGTAAAAGACAGGCCCGTTCTTGATCTCAATATTTAACCTTACATCTGTATCTTTCATAAGATTAAAAATCTCTTCTAAAAAAGGAACCTGCTGGCCTTTGAATTTTTCAGAAAACTTAATACCTGCATCAAGAGACCTTATATATTTTGAACTTAGCTCATATACATATCCTTTACCATCAGTAGTTCTATCAACTTTTTCGTCATGAATAACGATCAATTTTTTATCTTTGGATAAATGTACGTCTATTTCGAGCATGTCAACATTATGTGTTAATGCAGTATTGATACTGATCAGAGTATTTTCAGGAGCAAGGCCCATGGCTCCCCGATGGCCGAGGACCATGGCGAATTTTCTTTTTTTTTCTCTCTTCCATATATTCATAATTCAATACTATTTAAAAGGAAACTTGATGTCAAGGGATTTTTACTCTTCTGATAATATGAATTATAGAAAGAAAATGGTATCATTCTACAAAGTTTTAATCAAAGTCAAAAAAAATTGCGGCATTTCGATTTTTAATAGGTATGATTATAACATAATGGATGCGAAAATTACAAATGGGGAAAAGAAACAATGGCGAAGGTGCCCTTCAGGGTACGAAAATCGGCTTTGGATGGATATATCAGTTAAAAAAGGAAAGGGAAAAAGTACCTTTTTAATCAACATCTTTTGAATTGGATAATTGCTTAATAATTTCCGCAAATAGAGGATCTGCCATCCACTTTTGAGATTCCCTTGTATTAGGATTTTTAATAGCTTCAATAATTGTAAAAATAATTTCAGATACTGATATCTCTCTTTTGTTCAATTGTTTTATTAATTCATTAAAAAATTCCATGGAAATGTTTTCTTTATTCACAGATGTAATATAATTATAGATGAACTTCAGGAACTTCTCTTTTATAACACTTATTTCATTAGATCTACTGATTATGAGTACCCAGTATTTAATTATACTTTTTATCTCCGAATTGCTCTGTTCCTTTGTAAGAATGTCCAGTAGATATGCCTGGAAGTAGAACTCCATCTTTTTCATTTCATGGTCCGGGATACTATTTTCTTTTAGAATCATATCAAGTGAATCGGTTACTGCAACAAATTTCCCCAAAAGCAGCAATCTGACTATTGATTCAATTCTATTTTCCAGTATAGATTTATTATCAAGTAATTTCTGTAATTCCATTGAGCTTTTAAAAACAGATTGAGCTGCTGTCTTAAGTTTATCAATTTGAAAGAAATCCAATTTTTGGAATTCAGGTACAAATCTGATATATTCAGCAAAGGATTTATAGTAATTTAAATAATCTTTCATATCAAAGTAACGATTTCCCATATTATACCATGCTTTATAATAGTCCGGTTTAATATCAATAACCTTTTGATAGCATTCCAGGGCTTTTTTATGATCTTTCATATCAGAGTAACTATTTCCCATATTATACCATGTTTGATAATTATCCGGTTTAATATTTATAGTATTTTGATAATATTCAAGAGCTTTTAAATTTTCTTTTATTTTATAGTATCTATATTCCAAATAAAATTATACTTCAGTTTTATACTATTTATATTTTATAATTT
>SDBV01010341.1_pt1 | contig 12239 bp, 15 predicted proteins | sample 2277081 | NCBI WGS metagenome assembly SDBV01 (sample SAMN10402039, study PRJNA504765) | marine sediment metagenome | isolation source: marine sediment core GS10_PC15, 223 cmbsf | place: Arctic Ocean: Southern Knipovich Ridge | collected 2010 | reverse complement strand
GAAGCATCTCTTCCGATACTACTGAGGACAGCGCAAAGTTCGGAGCCATACGGGTTGAGATTAACAGCGTGACAAAGTGGATACGGATTTATGATGACGAATCCTGAAGCACTAAATCTGTTGGCTCAGGCTGCATCACTGGCTCGCATGACCAAACAGGAACATATTCAAATTGAGCAGGCTGTTATTATGCTGAAAGAGACTATTGAAGAGAGACGCGATGGCGAGAAGAAAACGAAGGACTAGTAATGCTGTCATGCACGGATCTGAACCGCTGATAGTCCGCGAGATCGACCCGGTGGACGAGCACCCGTCACTCGGCCCCCTTCGCAAAGCCAAGATGCTACTTGCGGCCAAGAAGGTCAAGGGTGGCGGCAAGGCGAAGATTAAGGTGGACGTTAAGGTGGAAGCGGAGTCGTAATGGGACGAGTTAGAACTGTTGCGGGTGGTTGGATAGACACCGGCTCAATGAAGGTTGTCAATGTCCTTGATTTTGATGCGGATAGTAATGGGGGCGTAGATTCATCTACTGAGATTCAGGCTGCCCTTGATAGCGTTGGCAATGGAGCCATTGTTTATTTTCCTCCCGGCGTTTATAAAATCAATTCTGGACTCACTGTTGGAACAGCCACAACTCTTGTTGGTGCCGGTCGCAATACACAAATCAAGGCTGGTGCCACCATGACCTATATGTTGACTTATCGGGTTTCTGGTGGTGAGGGAAGACGTGGCGGCATGTCCAATATGCTACTTGATGGAGACGCCAAAGCAAGCTGGGGTGTTCTGGTAGATACGTGGCATTACGGCAAGTGGGACACAATAGAAGGTATAGATTATACGGTTGGTATGTTTCATCTTAAATCCGATCAGAGCGGAAATGGTGAGTTCTGTAAATTCTATGACTGCGAGTTACAATTTGTTGATAATAGAACCCCCAGATTCGCCAAGGTCGAGGCTGGGTCTGCAGGAACACATACCGAGGCCATATTCCGCGACTGTTCCCATATAGGTATAAATAATGGCGGTTCTGCCGGGATTGACGCAAGTGGAATCTCAACTGATACATCCGGTATAGGCATTGAGTTAGTTGATGCCAACCGTTGTGTCGTTGATAGTTTTATGACTGGCAACAATGCTGGTACGGATATTGGTAGCTTTGACTGTTCTGTTTATATTCATAATCGCAGTGGTGCTGCTGGTGCTCCGACAAATAGCGGTGCTCATCTTATAAGTAATGTATATTGCGAGCAGGGCGGTACGCCGGATGTAAAAGCAAAAACAGTTATTGTTGATGGTACAAGTTTGACATCTGGACGATCTAATCGTCATAATATAATTCAATTTACTCGCCACAGCCGCGTTCCGTCGTCGGGGTGGACAGACATACACTTTAAGAATAGTTCTTCGACAAACAACCTTAATAATGCTAACACTATTATTCAACCAAAGGGTGGAAGCGGTTCAGTCGCAGACTCAATCATTATTGATGCCAATGTGAATTTTCCGGCCATTATCGCAGTCGGGCGAGATGCGTCGGGCCTCCCAATAAATGACAGCGGGACTAATCCGGCTCGATCTAAATCATATCACAAACTGTCTGCATTAGTTGACGAGGCCACTCCATCAATTCTTGGCAAGGATGCTTGGTTGACAGGCGGTACGACTGCTATCACCGATTTTGATGATGGATTTACTGGTCAAATCATCAATATTGTTTCTGAACACTCTGTAACAATTACAGACGGCACCAATATCTTTCTAAGCGGCAGTGCTGATTTTGATATGACCGCCACCGACACCCTGACGCTCATTCAGAAAGCTGACGGTAAGTGGTACGAGTTATCGCGGAGTGTTAATTGAGCAAGCGCCTCTCCCTATTCAACTTCACTCACACACTCATGGGCTATCACTATATCCGTGAGAGTAAGTTGAACAAGGAGATGGCCGACTTCGGTGAGGCTGTGGGTACCGGCTGGCTGGAGACACGCTTCAAAACGCGCCGCCGGATTAAAGCCTGTACGCTCATTCCGCGCAAGGGCCGCAAATCCACGATCATTACCCAGTCGCTACCGCCATATCTACTCACGGCCGACAATAACCTGTCCATTGTGATTGACTCTGAGATGAAGCAGCGATCCAACGACTTTCTCGGTGCCGCCTCTCGCGTGCTGAGTGGCGAGGCCAAGACTGCCTTCGGCAGCTACTATGGCAACTGGAGACACCCCGATAAGGAGTGGCGCACAGATCGCATCACCATCGCCCCGCGCACCTATATGCAACGGAAGGAACCATCCATTGTCACGGCCTCTGTCGAGATCGGATACACGGGCGGTGCACCCGACGTTATCTGCATTGACGATCCTATGAGTCCCGAGTCCCACAGCGACTCATGGATGAACAAGGTGGTGAAGCATTACACCGGCCTCGGCCCCATTTGTCAGCCCAACGGCCTCTTCATGCTCTGTATGACGCGCTACGATGACGCCGATCTCTACGGGCACATCGAGGAAACCGAGGGCATCCACATGTGCGAGGCCGAGGAGGCCGCCGACTGTGTACGAAGTGAACGCTGCACACACGCTACGCCCGAGCACCCGGAACCCTGGCACGTCATGTTCCGTCAGGCGTGGGATGAGGATGAGAAATCCATAGATGAGGTGGTCTGGCCCACATCGTTCCTGCACGAGGAGCGCAAGAAGTCGCCGGGATTCTTCGCGGCACAGTACCTCAACAATCCCTGGCACAACCCGGACGCCTCATTTCAGCCCGAGGATTTCACCTATACGGACACCGTGCCCGGAGACGCCGTAACCATTCTGAGCAGCGACACCGCATGGAAGGACGCCAAGGACATGCAGTTGGAGCGCCGGGGCGACTGGAACGTGTTTGTGGAGGGCCGTCATCAGGCATCTACGGGTAGGGTCTACTTTACGGGGGTTTATCGTGGCCGCTGGACGGAGGGGGAGTGGGGCGACGAGCTTGTCCGAATCCTTCGTCTCAACCGCGAGAAACGATATCCCGTCGCCCGTTTTATCCACGAGGACTTGAAGCAACTGAAGGGCGCGCTTGCCACGGTTGTTCGGAGTGCCTGTCAGAGGTGGCGGGAGCACGCTCCGGCTCTGGTAGTGGCTCCACGCAGCAACCAGCCCAACGCAAAAATGGAGCGCGTCAAGGCCACAGCCATCTATTACCAGAATCACAACATCATCTTCGTGCGGCCCTGTAAGAACATGCAGTACGACCACGGGTGCGAGAAGTGTAACAACTTCCAGATACTCAGATCGGAGCTTCTAAAGCTCGGCTCCACCAAGTACGACGATTGCGCTGACGCGGTTTCCGATCACTTCATCCCGGAAATCTATCACGCCCCGTCTGTGGAGGTTAGAACACCAGATCCGCCCAAACCGCGCCGTCCATACGATCTCGACCTGAAACCCGGTTTCGCTGAGATGCCGGAATGGAAGATTGAGATGGATGAAAATGACGTGCCAACGTGGACGCCCACTGACGCGTTCTATCCGCGAGAGCCTGTATGAGACGGGGTCGTTGTGGGGTGTGCGGTATAGAGATGTCCGACGTATTTATTGTGGTTTCTACTACTGCAAGAATTGATAGATGTGATCGATGTCAGCTTTGGTTTGCAATACGAAGGTCGATTTATAAACATCTTGGCGGTGTCGGATTGAGAAAGTACGCATGAGAACATTATTGATTGGCATGGGTCGCATGGGTTTCAAAGGCTTCGATGATGCGGGTATCGAAACCCACTACGAGCAGATTCTCTCCCACCGCAGCCTCAAACTCGTGGGTACCTGCGATAACGACGTGAGAGAGCGATTCGGTCCCTACGGCTCAACCATCGTACCGAGCACATTTCCGCACTTTACGGACTACACGGAGGCACTGGTTGAACTCTCTCCTGAGCTGGTTATTGTCGCTACTCCGTCCGACACCCACAAGGAAATCTGTACTGAGTTATCAAGATGCGCTGGTATTATGGGAATCCTATGTGAGAAGCCATTGGCCCCAACGGTAGCCGACTGTCAGGCTATCATCAACGCCTGCGGTCACAAGGCCCTCCTTGTTGGGCATCACAGACGGTATGAGAAGCGACACTGTGCGATGAGAGATATGGCGCAGAATGAAACATTCGGAAAGGTTGAGTCCGTCAATGTCTGGTATGGCGGTGATGCCATGAACATCGGTACGCATGCCACAGACACGGTTGCTTTTATAGCACCTGATGCTCCTCAAATCGTCAACAACAGAGAACCGCACGGAAGGTTTATTACACGCCTGACGATGGAGCATGGACTTGTACAGATATCATCCTACAAGGACTATGCACCCGGCTATCTACACACCATGTACGAGGACTTAATCTTCTGTGCGACCTCCGGTGCCGTTCCTGTCAGCAATGGCGAGACTGGCATGGCCGCAGTCGCAGGTGCGCTTGAACTCGACAAGGCTGCTGCTTGATTCCATTACGCAGCGGCTACTTAGCAACCAGCCCAATAGGCGGGCCCCAGTGTGAATCGTTTGAGAGAGAACTCGAATCCCACTACGACGTGGCTCACGCCCGAGTCCTTAACTCAGCTACGTCAGCGTTACACGCGGCGCTTGTTGCAGTGGGAGTCCGACGTGGCGATGAAATCATCTGTCCCGCCTACAGTATGTCGGGAACCGCGGCCGCCATTGTACACGCAGGAGCTACCCCGATTTTCACGGATATTGCGGATAATTACTGCCTGGATTGGGAAGATGTTCGCAGTCGCATTACTGATAATACTTCTGCCATCATGCTCGTACACCTCTTCGGACACCACGCCACTGTGCCCGATTGGACCGCACAGTTTGCCGTCGTACACGATGCGGCACAAGCACCGACTCTTAGACCTGACCGAAACCTCGACCGGCACATTTGGGTCTACTCCCTCAATCAGCACAAGATCATTAACTGCGGAGAGGGAGGCTACGCTCTCACTTATAGCCGGGGAATGGCAGATCGAATACACGCAGTCCGAAACCACGGGGAGTGCTTCACAGACGACATTATCGGTCACAACTACCGAATGACTGAGATGCAGGCAGTAATAGGACGCGAGGAGCTAGCGGTACTTGAAAAGAGAATGAAGGCGCGGCGCGAGTGGGCAGCATCTTTCGGGGTGAAACATGGCATACGGGACATCGACAACCGCGACTGGTTCCTCTATCCGGCCCGATGCGAGCCAGCCGAAAGGGGCAATCTGGCCCGACGAATTGGAGGAAGAGAAGGGTATCACGTTCCTCTGTACCGCCTCCCGTACTTCTTTGCGGCACACGCCTACTCGTGTCAGATGCTACCGAACACAGAGAAGATTGAGAGTGAGATTGTCGTGGTAGACCCGGCATGTCAGTAATTTTAGTATTGACAAGTGGTAAGACTGGCTCAACCCTTCTAATGAGTTATCTTCGCGCTCTCGGTGTCAATATTGGAGAGCCTGGCGGGGCATGTGAACACCAAGAACTCGGTGGAATTGCCAACGGTATTGTGCACAGAGAGAACAAAGACAATAACTGGGCTGTTGCGCGTGGCTGGAAAATGACTGAAGGGGATGTTGATAAGTTTCCCAGCTATGTTGAGAGCGCCAAACAAGTCATCTTAAAAGAAACATCCGAAGATAGAATATTTGCATTTAAGTCTCCAAAACTCTTCTACACAATGGCACTGTGGCGTCGCGTTCTTGGAGAACTCGATATTCGATGGAAAGCGATAATCAGCACAAGAGATCGGAATGCCTGCTCTCAATCAATACATGCTGCATGGGACCATAATATACCCGGCGGGATAAACGGATCTAAGAAGCTATACGACTTTTTCATGAATACGGCGTGCAAAGAAGTGGATGACGTCACCCACTCCACTGTTTACTTTGAGGACATTATAAAAGACTGGCGATCCGTTATAAAGAGAGTTGGCGACGAGTTGAATATTAAATGGCCGATGAATCTCAGCGATATGAAACAAGATATTTTTGTACCCGACATGGTTCATTATGGGAATCCCCTTGCAAATTAGCCTGGTGCTTCCAGCCTTCAACAACCAGAAGATGCTGGATAGAAGTCTCCGCACGCTCAAGGCGCAAGCGCAGAGCCACGCGCTGGAGTGCATAGTCGTGGATGACGGCAGTAAGGTGCCGCTTACCGTGCCCTACTGGGTGCGTCTCCTTCGCATTGATCGGCAGCCAATCAGCAGAGGCAGCAGCGCCGCCAAGAACCACGGGGCCAAGCACGCCGAGGGCGACACGCTGGTATTCATAGACAGCGACATCCTGTGCCTCAAGGACACGTTGCTGGCCCTCCAGCGCCAGATGCACGCTTGCGATGAGATCGGGGAGCATAACGTACTGCTCAATGTCATGCGAATCAGTCTGCCCGAAGGTTACCCCATCATGCGGATGCGGGACACAGAGATTCTACTCCGCAAGTGCCGCACAGCCAACCTTCTGGCTAACGAGAAGATGGATGAGCCTGCCATCTGTTGGGAGCAGAATGTCGGTATGATACGCAAGGCATTCTTCAATCAAATCGGCTGCTATGATGAAGTCACATTCCGCAACTGGGGCATGAACAATCAGGATTTGTGTATTCGGGTTATCAAGTCGGGCGGCCATTTGAGTAGTTGGATACCGCGCACAATCAATAGGCATCGCCTCTATTGCTTTCACCCGTGGCATCTCTCGCAGCGCAGTCGGTGGCACGCCGATAAGGAGTTCAGTTCCAAGTGGGGAGAGCCGTTCTCTCAAGCACTCATGACGAAAATTTCTATGGAGGAATCTAAGGATGTCAGAAGAAGCCTCGGCCAAGGTGATTCCGTTCAAGACTCAGGAGTCACAGCCGCAACCGGTTGAGGGCCTGAAGCTCCATCTCGGCTGCAATAAGCATCCGCAGGAGGGCTACATCAACGTGGACATCGAGAAGTTTGACGGTGTTGACGTTGTTGCAGACTTGGAGAAAGTGTGGCCGTGGGAGAACGGGAGTGTTGCGGAGATAGTCACGAATGACTTACCGGAGCATTTGCGGCAGTGGTATGAGGTGCCAGATCCAGAACTTATAGCGCAGGCCAAATCGGTAATTAGTCACGGTGATGCCCTGGCTGGCTGTGGCTACTTACTATCCGCCATTGAAAAACCCAAGCGCACCTACGGCATCTTCCACTTTATGAACGAGGCACATCGCGTATTGGCACCAGGCGGCCTATTGAAAGCACAGATACCCACGACAGACCATCGCGCGTGGGCGCAAGACCCGACACACGTTAGCTACTGGAACGAGAACACGATGCTCTATTTCTTAGACCCGACCTACCGCGCATTCTACCCGCAGCACGTCAAGGGCGAGTGGAAGCGCCTGTGGGTAGGCACATCGGTTGCCAATCCGCGTGGCGAGTCGTGGTTACGCATCGTATTGGAGAAGGTTGCTTGACTCAGACACAACGCTCTCAGCCTGATGACTACTGGCGCAATCCGTCATTCGCACGCCGCTACGTCATAAACAACGTGCGTGGCCCCGTTGAGAACATCGGGTTCCGCGAGTATGACGCCCTCACCTTTCTCATTCAGGCTCAGGGCGTCCAATACCTCACGCAGCGTCCCACCTCCATCCTCGATGTGGGATGCGGCCACTGCGTCCGCGGTGCGCGTCTCGGCAACTATTTCGAGTGTCCCATCACCGGCCTCGACTATTCCAAGCCGATGCTGGAGCAAGCCACCGCCATCATGAGCAAGCTGCCCGAGGACAAGCGCGCCACACTAGTTGAGTCGTCTGTGGAGAAGATGCCGTTTGACGATAACCAGTTCGACGTGGCGGTCAGCTATGGCCTACTCATGTCCCTCAAGACGCTCGACAAGGCCGCCGACGAGATCATGCGGGTCGTCAAGTACGGCCTGATAACCATCGAGGAGACGGACGCGGTTATGTCAGAACAGGCATATCGTGTGTTTGACGAGGTGCGGACCAAGCGATTCCCCGGCCGCATCTACTGGCACGACTATCTTAGAGCATTCGGTAAGAACGCGGGCGTAGTATTCACACCAATCATTGCACCAGATTCATGGGATGCGGGGGAACCGCCCGCCTACGCCCGCTACATTGTCGTTAAGGGAGTTAACTAATGCCCCCACCCTTTACTAACCCAACAATGGGTATTAACAAGGTTGAGCCGCGCTCTCCAGACCCACAGATATACAAACGACAGGTCGCCAACATGGTGCGTGCCCGTGTTGAGTTCTCCCGCGAGGACTCCATCGGCATTCGCCGGAAGGTGACTCGCTGGCACGATCTCTACCGCGGATTCATCCGTCAGCGCGTGCAGCCGTTCCGCAATCAAGTCCACCTGCCTCTGCTGTTCACCAGCATCGAGGCGGGTGTCGCTATCAAGCACGGCCTGCTGACCGGCCAGTCTCCCTTTGTGGAGTTCATGCCGGGCGGGCCGGAGGATGGTCCCAGCGCGCGGAGAACCACCGCCCTCATCCAGCAGCAGTTTGATGACTCTAAGATAGAGTCCAAGAGCAAGACGCTCCTTCGCATGGGCGACATCACCGGCACCGCGGTCTTTCAGTGGTCGTGGAAGTTCCTCAAGAACCAGCGTCCCCAGCGTGTGCCAAACCCGGAAGATCCGACCGGCATAGCGTTCACAGTTGAGACAACCGACATCGTGGACTTTGACGGCCCGTGGATGGAGATCGTGGATATTCTCGACTTCTTTCCACAGCCCGGCAAGCACACGATAGACGACATGGACTGGGCGATTCGCCGCTACTGGATCGACTTTGACGATATTGTCGCTCTGGAGCGTGACGGCCTGTTTGAGCCTGGCACCTCAGGAGAACTCAGGCAGCTTCAAGCGCCTGACATCACATCCACAGAATCAGAGCGCATGGGTTCTGGTGTCGGCACGTCAACGCGCAATCCGGATCAGTTGGGCCGTGACAAGTTCAGCAAGCCAGTCCAGATCCTTGAGATGCACGGAGTCATACCGAACGAGATGGTGCCGGAGGACGGTATTCGCAACCGGCTTATTACGGTGTTGAACGGAGTCATTACCGGCCGCAACGTGCAGAACCCCATGTGGAGTGGCGGCCTACCCTTCGGCTCGTACTCGCCAACCAAGGATCCTTACTCGTTCTATGGCATCGGAAAGGTGGAACCGAATGAGAAGTTACAGGCAACGGCTAGCCGCATCGCTTCTCAGAGGCTCGACGCTATTGACCTCATGGTTGACCCGATGTTTGCGTATAACAAGCTCGCCAACGTGGAAACTCGCAAGTTGTTCGTGCGGAGCGGTGGAATCGTGGGTGGTGACGGACCACCCTCTGAGTGGTTACAACCAATCATTCCAGATATGCGAGGACTGCAACAAGGTCTTGTCGAAATTGAGAGTTTGTGGCGATGGATGCAGTTGGGCACCGCTGTTTCTGAGGATGCAATAGGTGGATCTTCGGGATCCGATAGACAAACAGCCCGTGAGTTCTTAGGTAAGCAGGAGAACGTACAGCGCCGGATGGTCAGTGAGGCCGTGGATGCGGCCCGCAGTATCTTCCTGCCGCTGGCCGAGTCATTTCGGGCAATGAATTCCCAGTTCCTCCCGTTCCCCAAGCAGCTTCGTATGCTGGGCCAGGCGGCCATTATCGACCCGCAGACAGGGTTGCCCATACCGCCCGACCAGTCCATCGGCCTGCAAGACGTAGTACTGAGATACGACATGCGAGCGGCATCTGCCATGTCCCTGATCGGACGAAGCGCGAAGCAGCAGAACATGCTGTTGCTTCTGCAAGCTCTTGGCGGCCCGCTCGCCAACCCTATGGTGAACTGGCAGGCGTTCTATCGCAGCCTCTTCATCGACTTCGAGAAGTCCAACCCCGACGAGTTCCTGCTGCCCATGACGCCGGAGCAGTTGAAGCTCATTCAGATGGCCGGGGTAATGAGCAGCCTGCCATCACCGGAGACAGCCTCCGGCGGCAAGTCGGGCGGCAGCAACAAGGTAAGTGGCAGTGGCAAGTCTATCAACAGCGACATCCTGGATCAGTTACTTCAGCCCGCAGCGTCAGCCGATGTGGGTGCGTTAGGAGCACGATGAAGGCTCAGATGTCAGATGGGGTTAAAAGAATTCTAAGAAATGGCGGTAAAGAGCGTGCGCTCTTTCTTCAAAGCGTTAGGGAAATGATACGCAAGCTAAGGGAGAAGGCGTGAACGAAGAGGAACGAGTCACACTAATCGAACAGGGTACCAACCACCCGTTCTGGACAGAGTATCTGCGGCCCCTGTTGGCCGAGAAAGCGAAGAACGCGTTACGCGCCTTGGCCGCGGGCAAGACAGACAACGATGATGTACGCCGCGGCCAGTACCAGGCCTATCAGGACATATACGATACGCCACTGCGCGAAGTGGACAGCTACAAGCGCGAACAGGCAATACGCGAATCAGACACCGCCAAGGACATTCGCGCTGACTTGCGCGCCGAACTCGGCTACACCTCGCCGTTTTCTGCTCCGCTGGAGCCGGGATCCCTCAGCGAAGATGAAAGCAAAACAACACTTAGCACAACGTGTTCGCCCAGTGGCGCTCCTTATCACACTGAGGGATTTGATTAACGCGGCAACCGCGCAGGAGAACATTAATGCCCAGCTCAGAAGAAAAGAAAGTGTTAGATCAGTTCGTGGCACACCCTGGACTGCCTAGAGAACCCGGAACAATGAGCAGCAGGGACGGTACGCCATACAATCCACCGGACGTTCCCAACGATATCTCCGGCAATACGTTCCTGAATAGTTTTCCAGCACCGGCTGTGGAAGCCTCACCTGATCAGCCGCAGCCAGCAGCACCAGCACCACCGGCAGTGAAAGGCGGACAGCCCGCCTCAACAGATCTACCTACGGCACTTGAAACACAAGCTGCCGCACCAGAGGAGCAGCCCCCACCTCTTTACTTCGGTAAGTATAAGAATATGGAGGCCGCAGAGAAGGCATGGCAAGAACGAGAGAACCTGCTGCGCGACCGAAACGCAGAGAACATTGCGATGAAGGCCGCAACAACCGTGATGGAGAACGCTGGATTCCGTAAGGAGCGGGCCGAACCAACCCCGCCTCAGAATCTCGCCGTTCAGTTTGACAAAGATGGGCAGCCCTTTATACCCGCCGACGTAATTGACAAGATGGTCACTCAACGGGCCGGAGAGATTGCCGAGGCTAAGGTACAAGAGACACTACAGCCCATCGCGCAGATGAACAACATCACGAACAAAATGCAGCAGGAATTCACAGACTTCGGTAATGATAACGCGGCATTCAGCGGCTACCTTGCGGAGAACCCCGAGATTGCCCGGCGCGTATCGAACGACCCGGAGTTTGCCATGCCCGCCGCTTACTTAATGTTTAGAGAGCTGCGCGGTCAACAGACACAGACCACCGCAGTTCAGACAACTCAACGATCCCAAACCGTCGTAGACACGGCCAAAGCACAGGCAAGTCCCGGTGGTGGTGTGGCTCAGTCCTCCCGCAATATTCAGGAGAACGAAAGCAGCGACCGCCGACTTAGGGAACTGTCAGAGCATGGTCAAGTAACCGGCGATTGGCGCCCATATCAGAAGTATCGCCTTACAGAAGCACTCAATATGGACGGCACGCTGGAAGCTATCGCCAAGGCGGGCTGGGGTCGTTAACAAAGGATAGTTAAATGGCAACAAGTCTTATTGGATCGACCGCATTGTATGGCACGATTGCTGGTGCCAACAACCGCGAGGATCTGGTGGATGTAATTACACTCACTGATCCGTTTGAAACGCCGTTCTTCAGCATGGTTCAGAAGGGCACGGCGACCTTCACGCAGCACGAGTGGCAGACGGAATCATTGCAGGTTACCGCAACCGGTGGCCTTACGCAATATGCCGAAGGTGCCTCGTTCTCGGCCGCGAATATCAACGACCGCAACCGCCTCCAAAACCTCTGCGAGATCTTCCGTAAGGACATTCAGGTGTCCAACACGCAGAGGGCTGTGCGGCCCGCCGGTGTTTCCGACGAATATCTCCATCAGGTGCAGATCGCCATCAAGGAGATCGGCCGAGACGTAGAAGTGACTCTGTTCCAAAGTGTCAAAGAGTCTGCAACTGGTACGACCGGATCTACCAAGCGGACGATGAAGAACTTCAAGACCTTTGTGACCACCAACGATTTCACCACGTCCTCAACGGCCGTTGGTGCGAC
>SDBV01010339.1_pt1 | contig 12240 bp, 12 predicted proteins | sample 2277081 | NCBI WGS metagenome assembly SDBV01 (sample SAMN10402039, study PRJNA504765) | marine sediment metagenome | isolation source: marine sediment core GS10_PC15, 223 cmbsf | place: Arctic Ocean: Southern Knipovich Ridge | collected 2010 | reverse complement strand
GAGCGGAAAAGCCCCGCCCGGCCGAACAATCCAAGCCCCAAAACGTCTTTCGATTCAAGCACCTGACGATCGATCGCAAGAAACGGACGATTACGCTGGAGGCGATGGTCGTTGAAGCAAGTTATTCCCTGGAGTTTCTCCTGTGCAAGGCGGGGAGCAAGGAATACGAATCGGTTTTGTCCACCGAAGCCCTCCCGTGGGAGGTGCACGCCGCGCTGCTGATGCTGCACCTGCGCCCGGGCAAGCCCGGTGGGTACGTGGGCAGAGAGTACGTCCCGCCACGCGGCGCGGCGCTGCGGATTGAGCTGCGATGGAAGGACAAGGCCGGTAAGTCCCACATCGCCGAGGCGGCTGATTGGCTGAAGCTCAGCGGGGAGGGCGCCGGTAAGGTCAAACCGGCCAGGTGGATTTTTGTCGGTTCGGAGGTCCTACCCGGCGGGGCGTATGAGGCCGATCTTAACGGCGGAATCATCGCCGTGGCCAATCTTCCCTCGGCGGTGATTGACGTGCCGTTCGCAAGCACGCAGGCCTTGGAGAAACGCGAGTTTGTCGTGGACGCCGATGCGATTCCCCCGGCCGGTACAAAGGTGCAGATGATAATTACCCCCGATAAGGGCTCTGAGCGATCTCCCCACGCTCGCGCGCTGCTGGAAATCGACCGGTTCGGACGGATGACCATCGACGGAGAGGCAATCGACGTGTCCGATCTGGCGAAATGGGCCGAACAGTACACTCAGGAGCACAAGAAGGGCATGATTGTTATTCGTTCGGACCCCCGCGCCCTGTGCGCCTTCGCTCCAATCGCCCGGACAGAGTTGAGGATCGGCGGGGTGTTCGAATTTGAACATCGCATCAGTCCGTCACCGTCACCGCCGCTGCCCCGTACCCCGCACCAGTTAACCGACGCGCTGGGCGAGTGGAAAAAACGCTTCGCCGAACCCCGGAAACAGATCCGCGACCCGTCCCGGAACGCCCAGGAGACCCTCAGGCGGATCCGGGAGGAGCAAGCGGAGCTGAAACACCTGGACGCCCTCTGGGGACAGTATTACAAAGCCTTGCAAAAGGAGTTGGACGCCTACCGGGAGGTTCCCCAATCCGATTCGGCGGGGGGCGGGAAGGGCAAATGATCCATCCCGACGAAAACACGAATTCAGCACCGCCCCTCGCCGGACCCTCGCGCACTTCTTTGCGTGAACTGCTGGCCCCCGACATCTGGGCCATGTTTGGCGCAGTCCTGGCGACTCTGGCGGTGCAATGGGGCGTGTTCCTCACCGGACGCTGGGGGGGGGTGAGTTTTGGCGAGTCGACAATTGCGATGCTGGCGGTTACATCGCTATGGATGGCGTTTGTTCCGGGTTGTTTCGCCGCCGGCGGTGTGAACAATTTCTCGGGTTTGCTTCGCGGCGGGATCGTAGCTGATACTGCTGCCGTGAGCCTCCTGGTGCTTTGGGCGATCGGCCGGGCCGGGGACGCCCAGGGGGGCATTTCGCTACTAGGGGCGCTGAAGGTTTATTGCGTCTGTGCGTCTGTGGCGCTGGCGGGAATTGCGGTGGTATGTTTGGCGAGGCGTCCGGTCGCACGGTCGGCGTTGGCGGTGGGCACCGGGTGCGTGTTCGTCGCTGCGTTGGCGTCTCCATTGTGGATCGGCGCGTGGGTCGGCGGAGGAGGAGGCTCGACCCTCGTGACTTGGGCCGTGCGAATCAATCCCTTTTACGCCGTCAGCGACGCCGTGGTGGGCGAGATGAAGTTCATCTGGCACGGGGAGGGGTTGATGTATGACTGGTCGCGGATCGGCGAATATGCGATTCCCTCGCCTGTGGGCTGGTATGAGACGTGCCTACTGTATCTTGGTCTGGCAGCCTGCCTGGCGGTTCCGGCCGTGGTGCGACATTACCGCTCAGTCCGAAAGGGCAGGGAACCAATCAACCAGTTAACCAGTTAACCAATTAACCAGTCAACCGTCCTCTTTGAGGTATTCTTTCAGCAACTTTGCGAATTGTCGGACCGCTTTGCCCCGATGGCTGATGCGGTTCTTTTCCTCCGTGCACAATTGAGCGGTCGTACAACCAAGCGAGGGCACGAAGAACAGCGGGTCGTAACCGAAGCCGTTTTGGCCCGCTGGTACCCGTCCGATTCGCCCTTCGATTTTTCCCCGGGCCTCCAGGAGGATTTTCTCGGCGTCGGCGAGGGCAAGGTGACAAATAAAGTGAGCGGTGCGTTTTTCGTCGGGGACGGACCCCAATTCTTCCAGCAGCTTGGCGTTGTTTTTGCGATCCGCAGTCTTGCGGTCGGGAACTTCTTTACCGCGGGTTGAACCGAGGGCATAGCGTGCGCTGTGCACGCCCGGCGCTCCGCCGAGGGCGCCGACCTCCAAACCGGAGTCATCCGCCAGGCACCAGGGTCCGGGACCGTCGGGCCCACGAAGCGCACGGGCGTAATAGAGCGCCTTGGCGCGCGCGTTTTCGGCGAAGGTAGCGCCGGTCTCCTCGGGTTCTTCGACCCGGGGCCATTCGTCCAGGGGCGTTACCCTAACTTCCAGCCTGCGGAGAATTTGGCGGATTTCGCGGAGCTTGCCTCGATTACGGGTTCCCAACACTATGTTGTGGAACAAGGGATTGACCTTTCCTGACTCCGGAGATTTTAAAGGGGTAGGTTGATTGGACCTGCTTCCTGTAGGTGCCTTTCTTGGGGTCGAAAAACCCACGGCTTTCCGTGTTCCCACAGATGATAAGCTCAGAATAGTCGCGAAGGATTTGTTTCATATTCAGATCGACGATGGTTTTTCGCTCCTGCAGGCTGCGGTCTCTGGTGGTTGGGTGAGTAATCGTTACCCGATCGATACGGATAGCGGACCTCGGGAACATTCCAATGGCCACGCCGGATCTGGCCAGGCCGTGGTAGAAGTAAGCTTCTTTACCCTCCTCCCGCAGTTTCTCGCACAGTTCGACGGCCCGGCGTTTCCGCCCGTAGTAGTTCTGCTCTTCAATGTCGAAGAACACCGCCACCAGCACGCTGTAGAACCCCTTGGCGTTCTTGAGATTCCATTCCTCCGGTCCGATGTCCTTTCCCGGGAGGCGGACGATGATGGCCTTCTGGAATAAGAGCTCCTTGGTTGCCGGTGCGGGCCATCGCTTGGCGATTCGCAGTTTTTTCATTGCTTCCAGCTGTGTCCGATACCGTCCCCAGTACAACCCGCTGTGGTTTTCCTTGTTGACAACGTAAAGGCCCTGCCAACCGGTGTATTTCTTCGCCCGTTTCCTGTGGAATTCTGCAACCTCGATGTGGTCAGGACCGCCCAGCGGTAGCAGGAGAATAGTGTACTGGTCATCCTCGGGGCGGGCGGCGGTCATGTTCCCAGGTTCGCAGCCCCCCAAGCAGCCTGACCCGAGAATTATCATCACAACCATCACCGCCGGTGCGGACAATCGAATCGTTGTGCGTCTCATCGTTTTACTCTCTTTTTCAATGCTTCCCGTTGCAGGGAAATCAGTTTACGGATACCTCGTCTGCCCAGCCGGAGCATCGCACCGAGTTGTTCATCGGTGAATGGTACAGCTTCGCTGGCGGCCTGCAATTCGACAAACTTCCCGGTACTGGTCATCGCAATGTTCATGTCCACGTCGGCGGCGGAGTCTTCGACGTAGCAAAGGTCCAGCAGTGCTCGGCCGTTTACGATACCGACCGACACGCCCGCCACTGCTGCGGTCATTACCCCGCCGGGGAGACGACCGTCCTTCCGGGCCTGCTCAACCGCCCGTCCCAGTGCGACGTACGCTCCTGTAATCCCCGCCGTGCGCGTCGCCCCGTCAGCCTCCAGCACGTCGCAGTCCAGGTATATTGTATTATCGGCGAGTTTCTCGAATTGGACCACGCTGCGCAGCACCCGCCCGATAAGCCGTTGGATTTCCACGTCTCGCCCGTCGGTTTTGAGGCCCGGGCGCCGTCTGCGCTGGCTGGTCGAACCCGGGAGCATCCCGTACTCCGCCGTCACCCATCCCAGCCCACTGGGCTCGCGCCAGCGGGGAACACCCTGCACGATGCTGGCTGTGCATATCACCCGTGTCCCGCCCATTTCGATCAGACAGCTACCGTCGGGTGTCTTCACGAAGTCCGGCGTGATCTTCACCGCCCGAAGCTCATCCGCCCGCCGCCCATCCGGTCGCTTGTGTCGTTTCCCAACCACGTCGGATAGTCTAGCAGGTGAAATCCTCGATTGACAATCGGCAATTGATAATTGGTGAAGATTCAATCGGAAGCAGCCGGTACAATACGGCACTACAGTACCAACGGATGAGGACTATGTGGAAACGTTATATTCTGATGCAGCGAAAACACCGGCCTTCTGGTATCGTCGGTCTGCTGCTCTTCCCGTTTATACTCCTGATCGGGGTGGTGGCGTTTGTCCTGGCTGCGCCTGTCTTGATTGTAATGTTCTTCTGGATGAGGCATAAGCTCAAGCGGTTCTTCTCCGCTCTTGGTGGCCGGGAAGATGAAGTGCAAGAGTCGTTCTGCGTGGACTCATATGTCGTTGAGACCCCCGAATATACGGACGAGCCCGGTCGCCTGTTGTCGGATGGGGGGGAGGTAAAAAAACCGTTCACCGACGAGCGGTAATCCAACCCGGATAATTCACGACCTTTTCACGTCCGGGGGTCCTTACTCTTACGCCCCGCGAGTGCGAGCGAGCGGGGTATTTCCTACGCCCCGTGTTCGCGAGCTTGTCCCTTTGGGGGCAATCGAGAATCTACTCGATTCCCCCCTCGCCCAGCAGGATGTTCAGCAGCGTGCGCTGGAAGTGCAGACGATTCTCGGCCTGGTTGAAAATCGTCTCGGCGTGGGCCTCGAAGGTCTCGTCGGTAATCTCGTAATCGCGATGGGCGGGGAGGCAGTGGAGCACGATGGTGTTCGGCCGAGCCAGGGACAACAGTTGCTTGTTGATCTGATAGGCCCGGAAGACCTCCAACCGCTTTGCCTTTTCCTGTTCCTGACCCATGGACACCCAGGTGTCGGTGTAGATCGCGTCGGCGTCTTTGACGGCTTGGCCGGGAGTGCGGATCAGGGCGCAGTCGGCGCTGGGGTGGTCTTGCAGCAATTTCTCGAAGAATGTTTCTTCCAGTTCGTATCCGTGCGGGCTGGACAATATAAACCGTACGCCCAGTTTCGCACAGCCCACGGCCAGGCTGCGGGCTACGTTATTACCATCCCCCACGAAGACCAGCGTCTTGCCCGCCAGTTCGCCCAATTGTTCCCGGAGGGTGACTAAATCGGCCATCGCCTGGGAAGGGTGGGATAAATCAGTCAGGGCGTTGATGACGGGCTTGGGGCTGTAACGGGCCAGTTCTTTCACCAACTCGTGGCTGAACGTGCGGGCGCAGATTCCATCACACATCCGCCCCAGCACGCGGGCGATGTCCTTGACGCTTTCACGCTCGCTAAGTCCGATCGCCATCTGGTCCAGATACGTTGCGGTCCCGCCCAGTTGCGTCATGGCCACCTCGAAGCTGACGCGCGTTCGCAACGACTGTTTTTCAAAGATCATCGCCAAAGTCTTGCGGGGCAGCGAAACTGCGCCCCGACCGGCGAGGAACGTCGCCTTCTCTTTGATCGTCCTTTCGATCAGCGAGGTGAGTTGCCCCGCGTCGAAATCAGCCAGGTCGATAAAATCCTTTTTCCTGTTTTTGCTCATGGGTTGTATTACGCCGAACTCGATTAGGCGTCTCGGTTCGCGTCCTTCTGGATCAGTGTTCCAATACCTTTGTCCGAAAAGATCTCCAGCAGCAGTGAATGGGCGATTCGACCGTCGATAATGTGGGCGCGTCCGACGCCCGCGTCCAGCGCACGCAGGGCGGCTTCCACCTTCGGGAGCATCCCGGCGGAGATGGTTCCGTCTTCAATCCGCTGCTTGATCCGCTCCTCGGTGATCACGGGGATCAGGCTTTGGGGGTCGTCGATGTCTTCCCGGATCCCGTGTGTGTCGGAGACGATGACGAGTTTTTCCGCTTGCAGCGCCGCGGCGACCTCACCGGCGGAGGTGTCGGCGTTGCAATTGAGTTTCCCGCCAGCTTTGTCCCGCGCCAACGGCGCAATGACCGGAATGGTCCCGGCTCCGCAGAGCAACTCCATCAGCCGCCAGTTCACGTTGTCGATGCGACCAACCATGCCCAAGTCGATCTTTTTGCCTTCTTCATGGAGGAAAAGCTTCTCTCCGAAAAGTACGCAACTGCTGAGTGTGTGTAGTCCCATCGCGCTGCACCCGAGCGATTCAATGGTCTCGACGATACCCCGGTTGATCTCGTTGCACAGCACGTGTTCCACGACTCTCAGCGTTCGCTGGTCGGTGTAGCGTCGGCCTTTGACGAACTGCACTTCCAGACCGCGCTGCTCCATGGCTCGGCTGATCGCCTTCCCGCCGCCGTGGACGAGAACCGGGCGCATCCCGACGGCGTTCATGAATACCACGTCGGCGAGGATGTTCTTCATCGCCGCCTCATCGTCCATTATGGAACCGCCGAACTTGATCACGATGATCTTCTCGGCGTACCGCTGGATGTACGTCAGCGCCTCGGTGAGCGTAGCGGCTTTTTCGATGGCCTTGTCCATTTCCATTGTCCGGTTCTGTAGTGAGAGAAGCCGAAAAACATACCGCGCAGGTACTGAGGTGTCAATCGGGGAGTTTTCCAGGTCCGATGAGGGCCAAAAGCATATCAGTGAAGACGGCAGGGTTGACAAACGAAGCAGAACAGACGCCCGCTCTCGTTGTCCCTCTTTTCTTTATAGTCAGCGTAAACCTCCGCGTCAAATCCGGCCTTAGAGAAGAGGCTCAAATATTCTTCTTTCGTCAGGACAGGGGCATTCCAGGGGCACACCTCCAATTCCTTTGTGCCGTCAGAATGAATGGTCTTGTAGAAGAATTTGCCGTGGATTCGCCGGCGACTCTTCGAGAGACGTATCTCGCCTCTTCGGCAGACAAGGTCACCGGTCTCAGGATGCTTGTGTGGATCTGACCAACCGAAGGCTCGCCGACCGTTGGGAAAAAGCGACGGGTCCAGCTGGTGTTCGGTGATAAGCAGCCTCCCATTGAGTTTCAAGTGTCGTCGGATGTGTCGGAGGCAGGCAAGAAGTTTTTTGCGGGTGTTCAACTCACGGAACGAGTTGTCGGCAATGAAGATCAGGCCAAATTTCCTTCCTAAGTCGAAGTCCGACATATTCGCACGGACTAGGTGCAGACGTTTTCGTACTCCGGCCGGTAGCCTTTCTATATTGCGCCGGGCCAAGTCCAGCATAGTATCGGACATGTCTACTCCGAACGTCTCGAACCTCGCTCGGGCTAGACGGCACAGGAGCCTGCCCGTTCCACTCGCCAGACCCAGGAGTGGACCGCCTGTTCGCTTCGCCCAGGTGAGATGCCAAGAAACCTCGGCATCTGTGAGTGTGTTCACAGATTCGTAGTCCCACCCAAACAAATCGTAACCGTTGCTGAGATGGCTCGTATGTGCAGGTTATCCCGGTCCAGATTCTACATGCTTGTCAAGGACGGGATCATGCCGGAACCATCGCGCAAAGATGAGACGAATCGACCTTACTACAGCCGAGAACAACAGGAGCAATGTCTTCTGGTGAGGAGCACGAACTGCGGCATCAACGGCACGCCGATCCTTTTCTACTCGCAAAGAATGGATCGACAGACGACGGATGTCCCGGGGAGAAGCAAGACGAGCTGGTACATCTCGACGACAAGTCCAGACTGACCCAATTATCGAAGAACTCCAGCATGGCTTGGAGCAACTGGGTATGTCCGACGTGCCGGAGGCGAAGGTCAGAACGGCGCTCGCGCTGCATGGTAGGGCAATATCGTTGCGACAAGCTCGGGGGAGCTTAGCTTCTTGCACGCTTGCGTAACCATGCACTGTTGACCTGTCGGGGTATAATGTGTCCGACAAAGCCAACCCAACCTCTAAAGATTTAGACGCATGTGACCAGCGGGGCATACTGCTCACTTGCACCAGACATGACCAACGTCCCAAGAAAACTCACTCAGTGACATGAATAAGATGCGATTGCCCTGGTCGTTAGTGCTCTACATTGTCATTTCTGTCTATCTTGATCCGTCGCCGACAGGACATAGGTTCCGATCCGATTCCGCTCCACGGAAACGGAAAGCCCAAAAGATTTCAGAAGTGCAAGCATTCGATTACCGTTCGACGGGGTATCGGGGTTTCGGTCGGTCATTTCCTGCCCTTGGGGACATCGTGGATGAGCAGATGCGGAGCCAACCATTGGTTCGACATGACGAGCCCGGCGAACCGCTCGTAATCCTCGTCCTTCATGTCTCGGGTAGTAGGCGGCATTCAGCGCGAGTAGGAGCATTGCGCGCCACTTACCATCAGCGACGGCAAGTATCTTAGCGAAGTCTGCACGCTCGATAGGCTGCGGGTCAACATCTGCTTTCTTCATTCTGCGAAGCATTCGACAGAGGACAAGGGCAGCATTGAGACTGTCTGTATCTTCTCCCTCCGTTTGAGCATAGCGAAAAATGGACACAACAAGAGTGATACGGTTATTGACATAGGATGGCGACTTGTCGGAACCATTGTGATAGATGGTCTCACGATATCGCTTCATCACGGCGGCGGTCAACTCGGATACTGTTTCCACGGCTGCAATCGTCTGGAATTCTTTCCAGAACTTAGTTCCGTCTCGCTTGTATCTCGGATGTAGAGGGGGTTGTTTGTCGAGATACTGACTGCCGATGTTGTCAAGTGAGAGCGAGAGACCGGACGGGCGGAGTTTGTCGAGGTGGGCAATCTCCGGAATGCCAATTGCCTGTGCAAAGTCAGAGCGAGTCTCTGGATTCATAACCTGTTCGCGCACCCACTTATAGATATCATGAAGTGGCACATACATCCCGCTGATGAGTAACCCATTTTCATCGACGGTTGCAACGGGGTTTATTTCTCCGCCGAATTGGTCATGGGCGGGTTCGGTGATGGGGATGAATTCGGTGGTCGGTGGTTCGGTCCCAGTCCGCCAACATTGGTGCTCGAAAATGGCTCGCCTGAGATATGCGACTCCCGCCAGTCCGTTGCGTTTGTAGTGTATTCGCTTGTTGCTTTCTATGCGGTAGTAGCGACCACTTGATTTGTGATATCGCAGCCCGTCGATAGGTTGCTCGGTCTCAGGATCCATGACGAATGAGACCGGATGCCTTCCACCTCTCCGGTTGCCGCTGCTCTTGCTTCGCTTGGTTGCCATTGCTGGTGCTCTCAAAAGGGTCTGTTGACCCAATGGGAGCATACAGCGAGGTGGGTCCTTAGGTCAAGGACGACCTAAACAAAAAAATAACCCCTGTATTGACAGGGGTTTAGGAGAATAGCGGGGACAGGACTCGAACCTGTGACCTCGAGGTTATGAGCCTCGCGAGCTACCAACTGCTCCACCCCGCAATAGTGTGTAGGATCGTAGTCCTTTGGCCGTAAACTGTCAAGGTGATGCGGTGAGGCTGAACCTGACGGGTTTTGGGCGTCGTCATGGGGGGGGTAACGGACCCGCTCGCTTACGCTCGGGGCTCTGATGAGGCTGCCTGACGTGTCACGTACCCGCACCTGACGGGTGCCATGGACCTACAACAGCCTGTCCGGGCGATCCCGGTTGGCAATCGGAGCAGCTCAGATTAAGATGGGCGCCAAGCCGAAGTGGCGGAATTGGCAGACGCGCGGGATTCAAAATCCCGTCCTGGCAACAGGGTGAGGGTTCGAGTCCCTCCTTCGGCAGTTGTAACTAACTGATAACAAAGGGCTTACGAATCGCCCCATTTCGGCGGTATTTCTTCGGTTGTAGGATAAGTTGTAGGATTTGGGTCATAAGTTGTAGAAAGTTGTAGGGCAGAATCAGCCCCATCAGCGACCAATCGAGCACACCAGACGGCAACTCTTAGACAAGAACAACACCAAAAAGGCGGAGAGAAACAACCGACCGGGACTGACGGCCATGGGCTTTGGTCTAATTCTTTAGCGTAAAGTCCTGATCTTTGTCGGTGCCGGTGGTCTCGGTGTCGAAGATAAGGATGGCGGGATCTGACATGCGGACAATTACCGGATTCAGGGAGCGCATGTCACTATGGAGAGGGACGTTGAACGCCCCCACGGGCGGGGTGGGTTGAAGTTTTGGGGCTCTATTGAATCGCCGGGGGTTCTATCCCTTCCGCTAGCTGCCTAGCTGCTCGTCGTTTGCAGCAGAATGCTCCCAATATTGAGGGCGTGTGAGCGTCTTTCGGAACTGGGTGATCGCAAGAGGAATGAGGTGATCTGGTTGCAAAAGAAAACCGGGACCGATTCGAAGACTGATCCCGGTTGAGCTTTCTTGGATTGTCGGGAAGCCGACGATGGTGGTGACATTCCTCACATCCCAGCCTTCCTTGAGCATCATCACCGATACGATTGCCTTGTAGGGACTATCCCCGAAGTAGCAGAACTTGCCATCGATTTTCTTGTAGTGGCGCTTCTGATGTCGATGATATCCGAGTTTCTTGGTTGCCTTGCGTACCATCGATTTATCTCCTATGGTTGTAGGATAAGTTGTAGAATGCGTTTCCTGATCGTGAGATCGGTTTCGATCAGGACAGTTTTTCCCACGCTTTTGCGGCCTACTTGGACGCCCTGCAAGCCGAGAACCACGGGGAAGTATTGTTCATCACCGATAGACGCCTCATAAGTTGTAGGATAAGTTGTAAATTGGGTTTAAGCAATCATAAACGGCGAGAAGTGCGGATTCAAAATCCCGTTCTCGAAAGAGAGCGAGGGTTCGAGTCCCTCCTTCGGAAATCATAAACCCTTGTACGCCAATGACTTACGAGTGTTCATGATTGTCCATAATAGTTGCCAATGCAGTCATGACGGCTAAAGCGTATACCGAACATGCCACAATCGTATACAGATATGCGCTCTGAGAACCCAGAAATGTAGACCCTCCCCCGCTCTCAGCATGCCCCACGTCCAGACTTGCCTTCTGAGGGACCTACCGGCGCCGGGGGTGGGATTGGGGGAGCTTTCTTCGGTGGGGGCTGACGAGCGCTCTCTGCTCAGGGACGGAATGCCCACCTGTGCCTACCTGATGGGTTTCCGGAGGGCTCACCCGATGGGCCTGGCACCAGCACCGGGGTATCGTCCGTGTTGATCAGATGCGATGGCAGGATCTGTCGCTTCATCTCGATTACGATGGGTGAGAGCAGATCGGCCATGTCCCGCACCCAATCGCACATCGTCGCGTCGGCGATGGTCACCTCGCTGCGACGACATACGCCCTTCTGCCGGTGCAACGGCAAGTGTTGACAGTATTTTCTCGTCAGCACGTTTGCCCATAATGAAGAACGTCTGGAGACTGGTCGCATGCATTCCGACCGCCAGGCACTCAAGCTGCTGGTGGTGTGAGCGATCGTGAAACACTGGAGACAATCGACATGAAGACAACTCCGTCCGCATTAAGTCGGTGGACCACGCGGATTAGCTCCGCCATTGCAATGGTTGCCCTGTCGAGCATGGTGGCGTGTGAACGCGAGGCTCCGGATGCACAGTCCGCAAAGCCGGATGTTGAGGCTACCGAGCAGGTACCGGCCAAACCGTCAGACGAAGCTGTTCGCCAAACCGCGCCGCCCGCATCCCAGCCGACGGATGTGCAGTCGCTCGTGGGCCGGTGGGTCCGAACGGACGGTGGCTACGTGATCGAGATCCAGACTGTGCGGGACGACGGAACGCTGAAGGCGGCGTACTACAACCCGGGGCCGATCAACGTGGCCCGTGCTGAGGCAAGGGACAAGGACCGCGGGCTTGAGGTGTTCGTAGAATTGCGCGACGTTAACTATCCCGGTTCGACGTACACGCTGGTGTATGATCGAGCGAAGGACCAGTTGCACGGGATCTACTATCAAGCCGTCGCGCAACAGAATTACGAAGTGGTTTTCGTCCGGCAGTGAGCTGAGGCGATACAGCGTAAAGCACATCAAACGATCCTATTGAATGATGGCCGGGGGGCTGGGACTTGGGCTCTAAGCTCTCCCCTATTCTAGGAAGAGCAAGAGAAGAGGGTCAAGCAAGAGAAGACAAGCAAGAGAAGAGGGTCAGGCTGGCTCTGTAGAAAACCTTAATGAATAGCCTGAGGATCATGAGGTTGTGTGTGAGGACTTTCAGGGCCATTTCGCGAATCTGAGACCAGTACGAGCGCGCACGAATGCAGCTATCGAGATTG